>JACKZZ010018238.1_pt1 | contig 14360 bp, 2 predicted proteins | sample 8027871 | NCBI WGS metagenome assembly JACKZZ01 (sample SAMN15724774, study PRJNA655200) | protist metagenome | isolation source: fluorescence activated cell sorting (FACS) single amplified genomes of... | place: USA: West Boothbay Harbor, Gulf of Maine | collected 2000-07-19
GGGTCCTTCTCCGCTGGACAGCAACGGTTTTCCTGTTGACCACAATATGGAGAGTCCCGGTTCGTCCGGTGAAGAAGGGGGGCCCCAACTTATGCGGGTCCCCGAAGGTGGGTACATCCCACAGACCGGTTATGAAGGCCGGGACGGCGACGGACTCACGGTCGGAGGAAAAACCCCGCCTGCTGTGGCTGTTTACACGATCTGCACCCCGCCGGCTAGTGGGATTCAAGGAGAATCTTTCGGGGATTTGGGCGGAAGTCGTGATTTCCTAGGAGAAAGTTTAGTCGGCGAAAGCATTATCGGCGGAAGCCTTACTATTGGGGAGATTCCGGGGCCGATAGCCGCGATTCAGAATCCTGCTTTGATGGGGTCTGTGATGGAAAATACGGGGGAAAAATCTCACCCTGATACGTGTGAATTAGATGTGACTCAACCGATGGAAGGGGAAACCAGTCTCGTCTTTGAGGGCAGAGTGGCGGTGCCGTCTCCAGCTCAGGAAGAGCCTGGGAGCGAGGATTTACGGCCTATTTCAGGGGACGAATTTCAGGTTCTTTTGACGCAGAATACTGAGAATACTGAGAATTCTGAGGATAATATTGAGGGACCGGAGGGCTCGCCTGTTGAAAGCAGGGAAGTGCCCGCGGAATCTCCGGATTCCTACACGAAAATCACGCAGAAATTGGATGCCTTTGAGGAGGGACTTTACGGGCTGTATCCCCCGGAGGAGCATGACGAATTGAGAGAGACCCTCAAGAGTTTCCCCAATAAGAGCGGCGGCGAGCTTATGGGGTCTTACGGGGCGGACTCGGGGAATTCCGAAGTGTTAACAGGTGAAGGTGAGGGTCCGGAGGCGTATGCCGGTCACGTTGTAGAGCAGGTTTGCCTGGAGACGCCAGACGTGATTATAAATGGAGACATAACGCCCGTAAAAGTGTTGTTTCCAGAGGAAGACGAGTCTGGGGATGAGGATAGGCATGATGATGATGATGTGGGAGTGGTATTACCGGTCTTAACCGCCGAAGCTTCCAAGAGAGCCGATATAATTTTGGACGCGACGGTCGAAGGTGTTGAGCAGTTGGTTGGGTCTCAGTCTGAAGGAGTTGACCAATTGGGTAGGAGCGCTACAGTCGAAGGGGGGTCTGACCAACTAATTAGGACTGGCACTCTTCCCGGTGAAGGAGACCAGTTGATTGTGACCGGATCGGGGGTTGGAATCGGAGTTGCAGAGATTCAGCCTGCTGGGAAAACTCCTGTTAAAGAGGATAATGTAGACGGTGTGGACCAACTCTTAAGCAGTGGACTGGATCAGTTAACAGGCACGGTTGTGGTCGAAACCGGTTCCCCGGGGGAGAGTGAGTTTCAGAGCGCAGAAGAAATTGCAGAGATTGTTGTGGAAGAATCGCCTCTGAACGCGGAAGAGGTTGTTGCGGAAGAATCCCCGCTGGAAGAAGCCCGGGTCGAGCAACCAATTCCAGCCGCAGAAGAATGTCAACAACAACCCGAAACTACTGATGAGGCTATTGTGGAAGCTGCTGCCTCCCCCACTGAATCTGAGAAGCCGTCGAGGATTCCTTCTTGCGGAAAGACAGTTCAGGGGCAGGATCAGGCGCAAAGGGAATCTCTCCCAGTTATGAAACCAGTTCTGGGAACTACGGTTAACAGGTCTAACTCGATCGCGAAGAGTAAACCCAAACAAAAAGGCTCCCTGCTCAAACGTCTTGCTATGAAAGGAACGGGCGATTCGGGGTTTTCTTATGCACCCACTAAGTCTGGTGGAGAATCTGGGGAAACTGTCGCTGAAGCGTTGGCTCCAGAGGCCCCAGCTGATACTGCTGAGCAAGTTGATCTTTCTAGTCCGGACGTAGAAGGGGTGGAATCTGGCTCTGTAGAGGAACCTTCTAAGACTGCTATTGCGAAAAAGATGACGAAAACGGTGGCGGTTGTTCCCTCTCTCCAGAACCGTCCCCGAGCTCCTGCGCTGCCGGTGAAGGCGACTGGGAGGTTTAACCCTCGTAGCAGGCTAACGGAAGCCAAAGCCGTTACCGCCTCAGGGAGCCCACTCGAAGAAAGTGATCCTGCCAGCAGTCCCACCGATGACAAGCCCGCAGAGGTGGATCGTCTCTCCCGGTTGGCGTCTATGGTTTCCAACGCCCGGAGTGCTTTAAACCAGGCCACAAACGTGCTGCCAGCCCCTGTGAAATTGACCACCACGGTTAAAATGACGGCCGCAGTTAGTGCCAGAAACTCTGCTAACACCGAGAAAAACTCCGAGAAAACCACGGACAGACCTTTGTCTTCGGCTCGTAACAGTGGGGCGTCTGGGGCTGGAGCCTCGGGCGCCGGAGTTGTCTCAGCTAGATCCAGTGGTCAATCTGTTCCTGGACGGCAATCGATTGGAGTTCCTTCGACGCGGGCGGCTAGCGCCGCGAAAGCTACAGCTCCGTCAAGGAAATCCGTCGGCTCCACCACAAACAACGTCGCGATTCCGACTACGTTTGCGCCTTCGAAACGGTCTAAATCCGACCCGAAAGCCGCTGCCCGCCTCATGGCCCCCAAACGAACTGCGGTTAACAACAACACCCATGCCGCGCACACTTCGACTTCTACGATTACCTCTGTTAATGTGCAGAATCAGACGAAAGGGAGGGCGAACCCCTTTCAACCCCGCACCGGGAAGAGCGAGCTCAGAGGAGCTAGCGCTGAGGACACCACCACCTCGGTGGTGTCTCAGCAGGGGGCGGATGGTTCTTACAGGGATGACGTTTTAGTTGGGGACGTTTCAGTTCTGTTGCAAGCGACACCTACGGAGAATTATGCCAATGGATACTTGATACCGAGTCCGATTGAACCCGCACTGGAACCGCGGGATATTCTTGGAGCATCAGTGCTGGATAACATGGTTGCAGCAGAGCAGTTTGGACTGGAATATCCTCTTGGAGGCAATGATATCTCCTCCATTCACCCTATTGACAACTCCTCAATTAACATGTGCGATGCGATGTTCCGCAACGGGAGTCTTAACACGGCGTCTCTCAACAGTCAACCCGGTCCTCCTGCTATCTCTCCCACGGCGATTCCAGTTCAAAACGGAGCTCAATTGTTGAATCTGGCTCACTCACTCCTGGCGGTCCAAGAAGGTGGTTCTTCTCGGAAACACTCGGTTATCTCGACTCAAACAGCTAAGCCGACGCGGAGCAGGATCGGTTCGAAGTGCGAGGATACTTCGGTGTGCAGAAGCCGGTCTCAATCGAAGCAAGATGAGCTTTGTCGGTCCAAGCAGAGCTCCGCCACTCAGGATTCAGGTACCGCGGCAAGTACTAAAGCCCAGTGCGCCGGTAGCAGACCGGCGAGTCGACCCGTTTCCAGGCCGGTTAGTCGGAAGCAGTCCACGCTTTCTAACAGAACTCTCAGCCGGGGTTTGAGGAGTAGAGCAGGGTCTAAGGATTCCAAACCAGAAGTCGCCTCGCATGCTTCCAGGAGCCGGTCCGGGACTGCGGGAACCGTCGGGCGTCGTAACTCTGAGCCGAGTGGCGCGATTCGGCGGGGATCCAAGCCGGAAGAACTCGTCCCAGGCCTGAACTTGATGGCGAATGGACGACCGCGCGTTTCGCCGGCCTGTGTGGACTCGCCCTTGGACGATGATTCTCAACAGCAAACCTTCATCATAAAGAACGGGCGACCTCGGGTTTCGCCGGCCTGTGTCGATTCTCCCTTAGACGACGACGGTTCCTACCCCTTGCCTACAGCCCGCGGGGGCTTGATGGCGAACGGCAGACCCCGCGTCTCACCGGCCTGCGTCGACTCCCCTTTAGATGACGATCCTCAACAGCAAAACTTTCTGGTGGACGGACGACCGCGGGTGTCTCCGGCCTGTGTGGATTCTCCCCTAGATGACTTGCCCCCGGTTCGGACGGGCTTGATGCCGAACGGGATGCCGTTCGTCTCTCCGCCCTGTGTCGACTCCCCCCTAGACGACAATTTGACAGGAATCAACAGTGTTAGGGGATCCAGACTCAATTCAGTGAATAGCATCGGGGTCGTCAGCCTTGGTGGCGCTTCCGGCCGCGGTTCGGCGGCGCCCGGCACGATTTTGACGATGGTAGCTCAGCAGAGTCGGTCTAGGGGCAATTCCGTGGGCTCTATTAGGTCGAATCAGGGGGCCATGATCCAACACCAACAATCCATTGCCCAGACTAGCTCGGTGCCGCTGAATGCCGCACCAGCGCTTGCCTCGCGTTTTCCTATGCCACCCGGTGCTGCTCGGAGCAGGATCAACAGTATCGGAAGCTCAAACTTGGGGACTTTCGGAGCTGGAACGGTGAACTCGGGTTCCCGCGACGTCAGCCTGGAGAGAATGCCCCAACCCCCGGTACCGAGTATGGCATCTATGGGTGACCATTTGGGGGTGGGGGCGCGTTCTAGGGGGGCTAGTCGGGAAGAGTTGATTCCACTAGAGGTGCAACCTGCCGTCGAGCACCAACTCCCGGAACCGCAACCGCTGAAGCCTGTTCGGGCTCGGTCCCCGCAGGCTCAGTCTCAAGCTCAGCAGCCTCAGACTCAGGATAATCTGCCGAGCTACGCGAGACCGATTTCCAGGCGGAGTAAGAGTCCAGAACTCGAGAAACCAGAGAAAAGTGGGAAGGGCGCGAAGGGTAAAGCTGCCGCCAAGGGAGGGGCGAGGGCTTCTCCTCGGCAGCCTAGTCCTGAGCAGCTTGCTGTTCAAGCGAGACTCGCCGCAAGGCAGGAGGCAGCTCGGCAAAAGCACATCCAATCTATGAGGATTGCCAACGAAGAACAGCTGTACTACGTTCCGGCAAGCATCAGGGGAGAAAACGGAGAAGGTACTGGGGAATTGAACGGGACTTCGACTGTACCCTTGCCGGCGGGTGAAGGTGAAAAAGAGAATGTGCCGGCTAACATCGCTGCTAGCGCGGATAAGAGTCAAAACGCCCCAGACTCGGCTCTTTCTGATGCTAAAAGTCTGAGGAACAAATCTCGACCGAAGTCGTCTCCTAGAGGAACTGTAGGAGGGGTTGATTCTGCGGCGAAACTAACCGCGCGAACCTCGAAAAACGCTTTGCAGCAGCAACTCCAGGACCGTGTTGAGCGTATGCTGGGGCAATTGTCGAACGAGACCGTGAAACTGGATTCGGGACCGGGGAAACGTGGAACTGTTGGGGACTCCACCGGAGGGAAGTCGAACAAGACGCTTTTGCATGAAGAAAACAGTAGCTTGCTGAATCTGTCTGCATCGACCATGGGAGGAATCGCGCAGAGGAAGAGCCTTGGGGCGAGTCTAGGGCGCTCCGGCCTGGGAAGAGAGGGGGATGCGAGTGTCAGAAGTGGCTCCGCTCCCCGCGGATTGACTCAGGAATTGAAGGAGTCGTTGTTGCAGGAATCTCTTGGGCAGGAGTCGTTGTTTCAAGAGAAAATTGAGAGCGTCGGCGGAGCTCTGACGTTGGATCCTGATGCGATCGAGGACTCGTCCTGCAACCAATCCTCTTACATGGGAAATCAGACCAATCAATCCTCTTACATGGCGGCCAACCAAACCTCGTTCTTGAACAACGGGGTTCCTCAGACGAGTTTGATCCTGCCGACAACCGGAGGACCACCCCAGCCTGCTGGTGAGCAGCCGATTCCGCCGACGGTGCCCGGAGGTAGCCGCAGCCAATCTCCCCCAGCAAATGGGATTTTCGGCATCAATCCCTCCCCCCGTGGAGCTCTTACATTGCCCACTGCCCGGCCCAGTTTGATGCCAAATGGCAGACCGGACGTCTCGCCGCCCTGTGTCGATTCTCCCTTGGAGGATGACTCGCAAAAACAACCAGGTTCAGTAGGGCCGGCTGGACCGTTAAACCGTTTCTCTATCAAGCCCTATTCCTATGGGTCCTATCAGAAAACCCAGGACGAGCTGAGGAAGCAGAGAGGGTTTGGGCCGGCTAGCTTTGGTATGATCGAGCTGCCCTGGGCCAGTTGTGCGCTGGGCAACCGGTCGGTACCGGTCGGCGGCGTTGCCAACCGTACCAATCTGATGGGCACCCTCGGTTCGACGACCGGTAGCCTCATCGCCGGGCCGCCACCTTCGGCAGTGTCTTTGAATAGGAACAGTTTAGGAGCTACTGGTGCTTCTAGTAACCTAACCGGAAGCCAGCTGAACGGCCGACCCGACGTCTCTCCGCCCTGTATCGACAGCCCGGAGCCTGGACAATTATCGGTTCCAGGGTCGGTACCGCCCTCGGTTGGGACCACTCCGGTTCTAAATACGGGGGTTTTGGAGGTAGAATCCCTAAAACCGGACCTTACCGATCATTACAATCAATTAAGACAAGAGCAGCAGGGCATGCAGCAGAGGCCGAAGAGTCTTGGGAGTTGCCATCGCGTCCCGTTTCCGGCTCGACCCGTGCCGGGGATTAGGGGTTTCGGGGATTTCCGCCGGTCTTTGTCGCCCCAGCATTTATTGGGAACACCATCCGTTGTTGGAGGGAAGTCTGGGAATGTCACAGGAAGAACCCCAGGTTCAGATCCGAAGAAGCTCACCCCCACTCTGGGGAAGAATCAGTTGGGACAACCCTCTCTGCTGGGAAGCGCCGCGGGCAACCTCGGGTTTTCTGCTAGAGGTGCGGCTGGATGCAGTATTATCGCGCCTAACAGCGCGGCGAATGCCGGACCTTCGTCTGCGTTTCCTGGGTTGAACTCCTCTGCGAACCCCCCTCTTTCCGCCCGCTGTCTGGACCTCTCCAGCTCGGCCAACCACGGTTTAAATACGCCGGAATTGCCCTCGAATCTCCAAAACTATTGTCAAAACGGCATCAGTTTTAGCGCGGAAGAGAGGTTGGACGAGTCGAGTCTGCCGGTGTCGGAAACTCAAAGCGGGCGGGGAGTTCAGGGACAGAACACGAAGAGGGAGAAGCAGGAGTTTCAGTCCCAGAACACCTCCCCGCAGGTGTCGGTGGTGCCCCCCCGAGGGGGGAAGTCGCCTCCGCCTAGGACCGCGCCTGTCAGTGGGACCGCGAGTCAGAACTCGAACGCTGCGATTAGGAGGCGGAGTCCGAAGACGAAGGTTCCTTCTCAGAACCTCTCCAACAACAAACGTATCAGCTCTCTATCCCCTGAGCAGGCCCGAAGCTCTGGGATTATGGGCCCTCCGAGGCTGAAATCCCGCGGGGGCAATTATAGGGACACCACGGACGCAAATGGAGGAACGGGTTCTGTGAGTATTCCCCAACATGATTCTGTGGATTCTCGGCGGGGAGCGCCTGTCACCAGCTACCTCTCCAACAGGGCGATGGCTAGGATGAAACGCGACTCTATGGAATCCGACGTCAGGTTGGACTCAAACCCGGAGCGGGTTACTCTTAACAGCGGCGGATCGGATCCATCGGACGGAGCAAAATCGGTTCAAGTTGAAAAGGGAAACCTTTCTGCCCGTGGGGAAGAACCGCAAAGGTCAGCGCGGGGGACGGCGTCTTATATGGCTCCCACTTCCAACAGTAACACTCGGGCACTGAGTAATACTTCCAACCTGAAGGCCGCAAATACGGCTAGAAACAGGGCTAGCCCACCGAAGAGAGCGAGCGGGAATCACGCAGCTGGAATTTCTAATTCTAGGGCTAATTCGCATACTGGGAAACCGACCAGGATTGCGGGACCGGGTGCTAGGGATATGATCGGCGCCACCAACTCTCAGGGAGCCCCTGCGAATGCGAGTGTTGCAGGTGGTCCCGGGCAGGTACAACAGAGTCAACCACAGCCGCAGCAGTTGCCACAGCAACAGCAGCAGCAAGCGCAACCTCAACAGCAGGTTACCGTTCTTCAACAGACTCAAGGTCCCGCTTCCGTTACCGGAAATGTGCAAAACGGGGTGTTGTTAAGTGCCCGGGACAGGGGAAGTCTGGGGTCGTTGGGGGGCAGCCAACAAGAATCTCCGCGGTGGTTTGGGGACCAACAGAGTGGAATGGTCCTCATGAAATACCCCCAACAACAGGCTGGAATGATGTTGATGAGGTACCAACAACGGCAACAGGGTCAACAGCAGATGCAGGGTCAGCAGCAAATGGGTCAACAACAGCAAATGGATCAACAGCAGCTTCAACAGTTACAGGCTCAGCAGGCCCAGCTTCAGCAACAACAGCAGATGCAACAAGGTTCACCGAATCAACCAAATCAAGCGTTTCCTGGGTTGACCCAACCCGTTGACGACGGGCAACAACAGAATGGGCAGATCCCCCTGATGAGAATCCCGGGTATGAACGGTATGTCACTTATTGTTAGGGATCCAATCGAGATAATGATGCGCCAGCAGCAAAATACCGCAAGGAATAGCCCCGAACAAGTGAAGCCCCTTCTTCATGCATTAGCGTCCCAGAATCAGGAAACGGCTTTGAATAGCGCTAGGAATGGTCCACCTCAGGGGCAGCAGCAGCAGCCTCAGGCTTCTCCACCTCCAAAGTCATTCGGCCTGCAGGCGCCGGTTCCGGTGAAATCTCCGCCCTCGAATTCGTTTATGGGCGGGTTCAAGTCGTCGCCGGTTTTCGGCGGGAAATTCGGATCCAACGGCAAAAACAACACTTTCCTGAGTCAGAACCAGAGTCCGCCGAACCAATCTCCGCCTTCTGTCAATCTGAATAGCAGTGAAGGAAAGGTCTCACATAGCAATGGGACCGTGTCTGTGACGGATATCCCCCGGTTGGACTCTCCAGAAGGCTTAAGACAGGCTCAAGCTCAAGCTCAAATGCAACAGGCTCAAGTTCAACAGCAGGTTCAGCAGGCTCTACAAGGTCAACAGGGTCCGGGTGCTTCTGCGGAGAAAAAGTCGGGACCCCCCGCTACAGGCCTCCTCCCGGGCCTTCAGGTACCGGCCCTTCAGTTCGACAAGCTAACATTTCGTGAACCAACCGAGACCTTGAGGACTGGGCGTGACGGTCCCAATGAGGTTTTTGGAGGGTCCAGGCTGTTGGGTTCTCCACCGCAATTAGGAAATTTACTGGGTTCTAGGGGCGCTGGCATGCAAATGACTGGGAGTGTGGCGATATCGCCCGAGGCTAGTCGTCAAAGCTCCATAAACAACCTCAGCCTACTCGGTGAGACGAACATTAATTATGTAGGGACGGTCGCTGTTCAACCTGGTCAAGCCCCGACGTCGGGAATCCAGGCCGCAGACAGCCTGAAGAGCAACGGTAGCGTCGCCGTTGGGGGTCCTACGTTGATCACAACCACGATCGGTCAGATGCGGTCGCATCAGGCCCAAGTTAGTGTGCCGAATACGGTTTCTAACCTTCAACAACAGGGTAATCCAGCTGACATTTCCACTTTCGAAATGGTGAACTCGACGAAAGCCGGGCTAGTGCAGCCGGTGGAGCTCCCCTCGTCCATCGGACATCAACAAAACCTCGGGAACTCGTTGGTGCAGAGCTCCACCGGTGAGTGGTTGCAGTCGCCAGTGGCGGTCTTGGCCGAGAATCAGGCCCAGCAGATGCAGAAGGAGGTGGTGAGGAGGCACTCTGGGAACGTCAATTGTCTCAGTGCCTCCCTCGCTCCTGTAGTCGACGCCGCGAGTCCTCCTGACGAGATGGGTTCTGCATCAGATTCTGCTACGTGTACGCCTCAGGATGGGGGGGTTCTGCAAGGTTCGCAGTTGATTCCCCCCGGAGCTTCCCTCCCGCAGGGCCAGATGCAGTCCGTGCCGAATCAGGTGCAGATGCCCACCCAGATTCCGCAGGGCAGTCGCGATGTCTCCAAACTCGTGGAGGACCCGCGGTGCGAACTACCGCTGCCTTATGCGGAGAGTTCTCAGAACAGCCAATCTCACCATGTGCAACCCAGCCTAAATCCGGGGGCTCAGAAGGAGGACGAGACGCGCCCCCGGGGACTCTCGGGACTCTCCGAAGCTTATACCTCCCCCAGCGGCTATAACACAACTTCGAGTAGGGCCCCTAGTCAGTGCGCCCATTCTTCTAAGAGGTGCTCGCACGTGGTTGACCCGAATGGGGGTCTCAACGGTTCTGTAGTCCTCCAAGGCGGGGGAAATCTCTCGGTAATGGGGACGAACAATACCGTTATGGGGACTAACAACACGGTGGTCGCCCAAGAAAGCAGGGACAGAACCGCTCACAGCTTCAGGCTGACGGCGCAGCAGCTCGGTAGCTCCACGGTCAGTTCGGTCGCCAGCCGCAGGAAGCCGCAGTTGAACACAAGGTCGACGAAACCGACGCTAACGACGAATGCCATCCGCACTTCTACGGCGACCAAGCCGCAGGTTCACACCAAGACCGCTGCCACTACGGGCACGAACAGTCGTCCGGTGAGTCGTCCCTCCAGCCGTCCCGCGAGTCGTAGGAATTCAGCTGTGGGTACTGGTTGCCCGGGGTCTCGGAGCCATACGCCTCGTACCTCAGGAAGGTCTACGTTGAATACTTCAAGTCTTAAGACAACCGCTAATGGACAAAACTCCGCCGGTTTTTCTTCTGTTTCGCCGCCTTTGTTGACTAACACCCAGACCACGGTAAACAGCCCTGGATTAGCCGAACTCTGTGCTTCAGCTGATGAGAACTCGCAGATTCAGGAGCAGAATCTATCAACGGCGGCCCAGAACGTTTTTGCGTTACACCAAAACGCCCAACATGACCCGTTGCAGACCAGTATCAGGGGAATGCCCCGTCACACCGCGATCCGCGATGTGGTGCGAAGGAGTTCGCGGGGGCCGCCGGGGGTCGCTAGTGTTGGACAAGGTGGCGCCGGCCCGATTAGGGCCCAGCACACGCAACAGAGGACGCCGAAGAAGCCCCAACCCACGCAGCAACTTCTTCAATCGGAGGAGGATCCGAAACAGAAAGAACTTAGGGCGCTGAACAGGCATCTGGACGTATTGGGAGTATCGGTGGACGCAGCTAGGACGGGGTGCAGCGGCGGTGGCGACATCAAGCCCAAGAGTCAGATGAAGATTTCGAAGGAAACTCCACCGGTGGAAACGATGGTAAGTAGCTACGCCGGGCGCGAAATCGAATGTGTCATGTGGACAGGAAGTGTGTCATGTGATGTCAAATGTGTGCTCGATTCTCAAAATTCATCTCGTTTTCTTATGTTTCTTCCTTTCCTTCAGGTTTCCACTGCACCAGATGCTCCCCACTCCACACCTGCGGTCGCAAATGACACCCACGAAGGGGCTACGGCCGATATGCACTCCTCGCCACCGAATCCTTCCTCCCAAAAATGTGACTCGCCGTTTCTGATTTCTCCGGCGTTTCACGTTGGCACCGGAAGCCGGTCCCCGGCGGACTTCTCGCGGGAGAACCCGAACGACTCCGCCTACCAGAGCCATAAGTACCTGCATACGATGGGGCCGAACCGAGAGGGGCCGGAAGATAGGGTGGCAACGAAGCTGAATCTATCGCCATTTGCTGAGGAATCGAGCAACACAACCGAGATGGGATGTGGGAGTGCAAGCGCGAGCTGTTCCAGCGGAGAGGACCTGGAGTACCAGGCGGGGAGCGATCGGAAACTGCCGCCCGTTAGCAGCTGCATGAGTGTGTTTCACGAAGTTATTACCACGCCGGACATGGAGCGTGAGAAGTGAACCAACATACTACTGTATTGCGATCCAAAACGATAGATAGGATTTGATAGAATCTGCGATGTTACTCACGAATCACGAATGTTTCGACCTAATTGTTATAAGCTGACGTTCACGTTTCGAATCGATTCAACAGTGCCGGTAAATCCGGTTGCCTGTAGTGGTTAACTCATATCTCCAGTACTCAACAACAGAACATCTCCTCCCACCTGTACTAAGAGATCCCAGGGACATTCCTTGTGAGCCCAAACGGGCGCTGCAACGCCCTATACGGGCGGTATAGCCCTGTACTAGCCCTTTACTAACAAAACACATTGATTTTCCCATTTGACGAAGAGTAACACCGCCAAAACTCCCTGCAATATGAACGGGAGCGCATGCTGTACAAATGGTTAATTTTCTTAGAAGTGGGTGTATCGTCGAGTCAGAGTGATTTTCTCCGGGGACGCCCTGGGTCGACAAACCTCATGTGATTAGTGTCAACATTGTCTACAAAAGTCCTCCGAGTATTGATTCGGACCTTGTCAGGGCTAGTTTTGAGCCTGGCAAGGGTCCGAAAAACCCGATTTACATTGCATTAACTCTAAACTACCGCATTATCGACTGTATAGCCGATGGTTAGACTTACCAATCCACCTCCAGCTACCCGTTTCGCCCTGTATTAATACCCCTTGGACCGAAATTAGCCTCATACTCATATTGACATGGAAAACCAACCGAAGAAGCGGGCTCTGCGCCGCGTGGCCCACCTTTTTTCCGACCAAGGAATCGGTCGCTTGTGTTTTTCTGGGCACCAACTCTTTTCTAGGCATCGTAGGGCGTTTTTGTAGGATGTCTGAACCCTAATTGATTCGTTTTAGACCGATGAATAGCTAGATGAATGGAATACGATAGAATATATGAATGAAATGCGATCGAGTATATAGTTGAAATACGATGTAAAACGCGTTTTTTGGACGATACGGAACGGGAACGAAGCTGTTTTTTGCCGGGGGAAGAAAGAAAGACGGCCAAGAGTCAGGCTACCACTTCGTTTGCGATGCTGAAAATTCCACGTACAGCGCCGAACTTCGTACCGACCAAGACTTGTTTATTATTACCGACATAAATTCTCTCCTCTTCCATCTCCCACAGGCGGAAAATCTCTTCCCCTTGAACTGGCTCACTAAGATCCATTCGGGTCACGGTTAAGACAAGCACTTCTCGTACAACAACGATTCCAACCGAATCTTCCCTCAATCGAATCCATCTATCCCTCAATCGAACGAAACTAGGGCTCCGGATTTTTTGATTGTGGAACGGAGACAGTACTGAATTGTACTGCCGTCCGTTTTCGCACGGCGCAGGCAGGCGCACAGAAGTCAGAAGTCCACTGACAGAAGTCAGAACAGAAGTCCCTTGGTAGTACTGAATATCAATAAGGATATAATTTTGTTAGAAATCGTGTTAGAAATCGTTAGAAATCACCCCTAAATCCGCCAAAATGGCTGACCAGTTCTCTCTCGTGAACCGGCAGCTGGACGAGTTGTCTGCTCATCTCCACCAAGACCCTGGCACCATTCGTCGGCTGACAGCGCTCCTGGATGAGGACGACCATGTGGGGCTCTCATTTCTGCTCGCTGCGGGATTTATGCTCGCGTCCACGGCTTTCTTCTTTTTCCAGGTCTTCTTGGTGCCGAGAAGGTGGGCCAACTCCATGATCGTCTGCGGCCTCGTCACTTTAGTGGCGTGGCACCACTACATGTACATGAAGTCCGTCTGGGCGGATCACAAACGGGCGCCCACTATCTATCGTTATATGGATTGGCTCATTACCGTAAGTGTATAGTCTTTTGGATGATGAATTTCTTTCAAGTAGCCCGAAAAACGTTCCATTTCCCCCTCAGGTCCCCCTCCAAGTGATCGAGTTTTACCTGATTCTGAACGCGGCCAACCCTACTAACGAGTCTGGAGTCGGGTACAACTTGTTTTTCAGGCTTTTATTTGCTTCTATTCTTATGCTTGGTTTCGGCTACATGGGAGAAACCGCCGTCATGGAAAGATGGGTGGCCTTCGTGTGCGGGCTATTAATGTGGGTGTACGTGGTCTGGGAGGTGTTCTTTGGTGAGGCCTCCAAGATCAGTGGCAGGTTAGCACTGCTCGAGGCCAAGAAGTTCCTGAACAGGAGTCTTCAGGACCAAGGAAGGCGTACTATTGAAGATGATGAGGAGGATCAGGAGGCTGAGGAGGAGAAGGAGAGGCAAAGATCGGGTCAGGACGCCCCCGTTAAGAGGAAGAAACAGAAAAACATAGACAAGGTCATTGCCGATGCGAAGAGCCAGATCCAATCTGCGCTCAAGGAAACAGCAATTAATGAAGACGACGTCATCGAAAAGAAAAGGATCGCGGTCCGGGAATTCAAGAAACCCGAGGCCCAGCTCGCTTACGAGTTGATCAGGCTCATCATTTTCTTCGGGTGGGCTCTCTACCCGATCGGTTACGTCGCCGGCGGAGCGGGCGGCCGCGACGAAGAAGATGTCCTGAACGCCATTTACAACGTGGCTGATTTACTGAATAAGATCGCTTTTGGTATGGCGATCTGGTACGCGGCTAGTAGTCAGACGGAGCTGGAAAAACAGGTTCTTCTCGATCGGGAGTTGCCGAATCTTGAGGAGATGATGGCCCAGAAGATGGGCGTTTCCGTCATCGACGGGGTCGCCAGAGCTTTGCAGGAGAAGCTGAAGGCCGCCCACAACCAGATGGACGCCCGGGCGGACGCTCAGAAGTCTTCTATGCAGGGCTACGATGA
>JACKZZ010012626.1_pt1 | contig 14357 bp, 9 predicted proteins | sample 8027871 | NCBI WGS metagenome assembly JACKZZ01 (sample SAMN15724774, study PRJNA655200) | protist metagenome | isolation source: fluorescence activated cell sorting (FACS) single amplified genomes of... | place: USA: West Boothbay Harbor, Gulf of Maine | collected 2000-07-19
GATATACCTGGCTGCTGGTATATATACAGTATGCAGTCACTCAGTTTGCATTGCTGATATCGCATCGGGAGTGCATCTCTAACAAACAATCTTCTCGAGCTACACAGCATAGCAGCATATATACAGTATATATACTATATGAAGTTAACATTTGCAAGTAGAATCGAAAGCTATGCCAACTGCTTCTACTGCCCCCAAGAAAGCACCTCAGTCTGGTGCAACCATGCTGAGAATGGCCGAGCCCGATCACAGAGTGGCTCCTCGTGGTAACAGCACAGGTGAATCAGTGAGACACTATCCCAAGAGTGCGATTCGTCAAGTGCGGGAAGTGTGTTTGTTTTATGTGAAGAAATGCAGCGGCAAGTACGATGACAATAAAACTGCCGCACGGTATGTGCATCAAATGGCCGAGGAGGTTCTAGGCCTGCTGGCGGGCGTTGCGGGTGAACTAAAGAAAAGTAAAAATGAACCGGAGATATTTCAAGCCTTATTGGACGAGTGGCATAGCAGTTTCCCTTCTTCATTGGGCAATTTGGGCACGCCCAAGGCAATTGCTGCTCTCATTGCCAAACAAGCCGACGAACTGAACGAGCTTCGTGCCGCTCTGGAGGAGCAAAAGACTGCCAGAGAAACAGACGTGACAGAGATATTGCGCTCGATGGACATTCAGCTGCAGGCGTATAGAAACAGCGTAACACTTGAGCGCAAGCAGCAGAAACTGTTGGATGAAGAGCGTATGGAAAACTACGAAAAGGCGATTGCGGAGTACAAGGCCAAGACGAAGGTGGATATGGCTGGACTTATCAGCAAACACAAGACAGAGCTCAACAATACAAGTGGAGATTTACAGTCTGTCATCGAGGATTTACAGCAGCGCAATAGTGATTTGGAGATGATGTACAATAGAGACACTTCTGCTTGGCGCAGCAAAGTGCAGGAGATGACTGAGACTCACGATGCCAAGGTATTGAGACTGCGATCGAAGATCAAAGAAGCTCATGATAAGTACTATGCGCTATCGCACAGTGTGAACGATGATTTTTCAATTATGAGTACTGCTTCTGATGATGAGGGCAATGACAATGGTACCGATGACGGTACACGTATTACGGAAGTGAGCCAGACTGTCAAAGCGGAGCGCAAGAAGGCGCGGAGGAAGGCGAAGATCCTCAGGCAGCTTGCTGAGAAAGAGATGGAAGAGGCCAACCACAACGGTAAAGGTGGAAACAATAACAATAAGAATTATAATAATAATAATAGCGGAGGTGATGTAAATGATGGCATGACTGTAGCGACAGGTGATGGTAGCACTAGTGCAGCAAACAGAGCAAAGCAAGCGCCTCGTCTCATGACAGCGGCTGCCGTGCAGAAACTGAATGATCAAATCAAAGAACTCACTGATTCAAACATACAGAGTCAGCTGGCGATCGACTCGATGAAAACTGAAAAAAATCAACTTCAAACTGAAAAAATGGTTTTACTGCGCCGGATGCAAGACATGGAGAAGCACACAGAGACGATACGCCGAGCGCTGTGTGTGTCAGTCAATGACGATGGCGATAATCAAACGGCCGCCCAGTGTTACTTGTTTTCGGCGCATGACCAACAGTTGGCACACACACCGCACTTGCTAGACTGCTCCAGACACCAAGGGAGTGCTGGCTACCCAATACTGACGGCATACACGGGACCGGGTGTGTATTAGTTTGTTAATTAGGTGAAGGAATGAACGAGTGAATAAGCGAGTGCAATGCTGTGCTGGTGTTACATCCCAGTATGTTTACATTTGTATTGAAATTGTATATGTAGGTTAGCTGCAAGGCAGGGGAGCTCTTATAAAAGTACATGTGGAGGAGTAATACAGTGTGATTAATCTGTGCGAGCCATGCGGATATAAGATATAAGTGAAAACAGTGCCGACTAAAAACGTATACCGATTGATACTTAAGTGTAACTGTAACTTTCAACACTAAATTTGGCCACACAGTGTAGTGGAGGAAATAACAGCAGTGTTCGAATTGTACAGTATTTGAATTTCACAATACCACACTGATACTTTTAACTTGGTAAATCAACTGATTTTGTGCCTTTTCATAAGAATTTCAAATCAAAATTGACCTTAATTCATTTTTGCAACACCTTGTTAATTAAATTCATTGATAAGTCAAGTCAACATAAATACTAACATGCATTTGAGCAAAGCTATTCGCACATCTTCAATATACAACTTAACGCTTCCTATACTCAAGTCTTTCGCCACCGTCACAGCCAACGTCGACAACAGTATGTCAACGACTAGCAAGAGAACCAACAACGGGAACAACAAGGTCAGTAGCAGCAGCAGTAGCAGCAGTGATGCTCCAGACACCATGACTACGGTTAAGAAGGGCCGTGTCGCTGGGATGGACGCTACTGACTGGAATCTCACCAATCCTTTCACTGGAATGACAAATTGGAATGTGATGAGTCCTTTCGACAACAACAGCAACAACAACAAGTAAGTTAGCTCAATTAATAAGCAGCAACAATGTGCTATTTCCTCGTGAGAAGTGAAGTACTGTGATTGCGAACTCTATACTTTCAGTACTTTATTCAGTCTATGGTTATGATACTATTTGAAGACAGTCAGTGCTAACCTGCTACAGTCAGCGCTGACCTGCTGTATTCTAACTTGATCATATGTATTGCACATTTGAATGTACTTTATTTATCACTAGTCAAATGAATCCAATGGCCATGATGATGATGCCCTTCAATCGTGAATTGACCCAAGACATGAACAGAGATATGAACAGAGAGCAGAGAGCTCTAGCTCCACTCGCTCGTGCAGATCTCATCGAAAAGGAGAAAGAGTACTCCATTTTCGTCGACTGTCCCGGTGTGGAAGATCTCACAGTGGCTGTGAGCGACGGCGTACTTGAAATCAGCGGAAACCGCAAGCGGTGCTTCGAAGAAGACACCGATACAATGCATCAAGTAGAGCGGTCCTTTGGTCAGATCCGTCGCCGCCTAACCATTCCAAAGACAGCCTCTGCGGAGGCGGCCACAGCGTCCTACCGAAACGGTGTGTTGGAGGTGCACTTTCCTAAAATTAAAGACGCTACCACTACCCGCCGCATACTACCTCTCGATGTGGCCTAGAATGATAGAAAGACGTCTACTTGGATTGTAGAGCGCCCCATCACTTCGCCACAAGAAGAGCAACAATGCTCTCATATTTCTTCGACATCGCACTGCAATTCACTTCACAAGTAGTGAGTAAGTGAATACATAAATAGCACCATAATCGACATAAGTACCGAATCGTACGACGAAGAAGAAGAAGAAGAAGACAGATGTTTGCTTAAAATACGCTTAATTCTTCCATCGAGTTGGTAGTACCGGTTGTAGAGAAATGAACCCAAGTGTATGTTGTAACAGTAACAGTAATTGTCATAAACAAAGACATTCTTCGACTGCGCCCATCAAACTCCACATCATGTATCACACCTTTCATATTCCTTATGCATATATTGCATTTAGCTGAATGATCGCACCAGCCCATATGAACTCATAAACTTGCCGAATAATTCGTGTTTCAACGCAACGCTACTCCAGTGCAGCACTGACTATTCACAGCGTGTGCGCGTTCATTTATCGTGCGACGATCATACAGCTAATTGCAGTATAAGTATAAATACAAGTATAGCTATACGTCATCAAGCGTATATGACGTGATGGGATTATTTCATAACCTTTACCGCTGCAAACGACAAGTGCATATTCCTTATTTTGGAGCAGGCGATGATTTTAAGCTGTTGGCAGATTGCATAGCGGACCTCCAAGTAGTGTCCAATATATTCGCACTACCATTACCATCACTGCCATTATCTACGTTATCGCTGTTTGTATGAGGGGAAATAACACCTCGGACCGCTGTTCGGTCGTGAGTGGCGATCCCTCTACTGCCAATTGCAGTAGTAGGAGAAGCCGCTGCAGTGGCTGCTTCATCAGGAGAATCAACGGTTCCGTACATATCCGCAGTGAGCTCGAGGAACTCCTCAGGTCGCAGCTGCTCCGGTCGCAGAGTTGTCCACTTTTGGGGCAACACAAGACCCTCTGCTTTCATAAGTTCCTGTAGATAATAATAATAATAATAATAAATTAATTAATCAATTAATCAATCAATTAGTTAATCAATCAGTCAATTAATTATTAATTTGGATATTAACATAAAACAAATTCGATTGTCAGTTTCATTGCATTAATAAGTAGGCTTGAATCAGTGAATGCGAATAATTTTGTCCTTAATTTCGCTCCTGCTCCTTACCTTCAAGCTCTGTCTCATCATCTTCCGCCTCTGCTGAAACGAGTTAGTCAGCACCTTACGAAGCTGCAGTGCATTTACTTTCTTTAAGTCTGGGTGTGGCCGAGAAAAGTCTATGCTTACCAGTGCCGAGTCTACCTTTGGAATGGGGTAGAAAACTTTGGGTGGTATTTTAAAGAGTAGCTTTGGTTGGGCATACAACTGAAATACGACTGAGGGTATACCGTACTGCTTTGTGGAGGGCTTGGCCGTAAGTCGCTCTGCTACTTCCCACTGAGAGGTGACTACAGCCTTGTTGATATATTGGTGCGCGTCGGCAAGCGAAAATAGTACCTGTGACACTATATAGTAAGGCAGATTCGCAATGACATTCGCAGGACCGTTATGTTCGTTGGCAAAACGCACCCAATCGAACTTCAATACATCCATGTGCAACACTTTTAAATCCGGCATTTTCTTGCCCAGGAACTCCACAGCTCTGTCATCTACCTCAATGGCAGTCATTTTTGGGTATTTTTGATATAAAACACGAGTGAGTGCTCCTGGGCCTGGGCCTATTTCTACCACACGATGTCCGTCAGAACTGTCATCGTCAAACGCATTGACTATTTTATCCACATAGTTTAGATCAAACAAAAAGTTCTGCCCTAAGCTCTGTTTGGGTCTAAACTCGCCCGGGGGGAGCTTGAAAGGTTTGTCTAGATCTACGAGCAAATGATCGCCGCTAGTGGAACCACCGCCTTTTGCTGCCGTTGCCGCTGCGGCTGACGCAGGAATATCTCGTTTCACAATTTTTGGCTTGTGGAGATTCCTTGGACCTTTCGACGCACTGGGGCGGTGCTCTTCCGCCGCCTTGTATCTTAGATTTACACTGCGCTCCTCAGATGATGATGATGATGATGATAATAATGATACACTGCCTCCTCTGCTTCTAATTCTGTCGTTGGTGCTTTTAGTACTTTCTCCTCCTGCTGTACTTCCACCACTACCAGTACTGAACATTGTATTGCATACAAAAGAGCTAGCGCTCTTGCTGAGCCTATTGCCAAGGGATGAAGTCGAAGAACATACAAGGAAGCCTTTCGTTGGTACTGGGAGGGCGCTTAACAGTAGAAACATGATTGCTATTGAACGGAAGGTTCGATTATGGCGATAGTGATGTTTGTTCCAAAGCATACGACTACTAGTAGTGGTATGTTTTCCCGTTCAGTCTTTTGCTGAAACTAAAAACCAACGCAATACTCCTTGTTTGGGGGAAATTCTCCGCACAGAAAGCTGCTTAGAGTTGGATCTAAAAGGAAGCATTATAATAGCTATAGTTGAATCAGCAGCATCGCAGCATTACGCACCGGTATACTGGTTATCTGGTAATAATAATACTGGTTGGTATGTTGCTTGTTGTTGGTACAGTACACGGTTCACTGTTCACGGTATACCCTGCTGCTGCTGCTGGTATTTCTACACACACCGCCCGTGCCCGCCGGCGGCCCACCCGTGTCGAATCGTCGTCTCTCGTCGCAGCTCCTCTCGCAGAAAATGGTTGGCTCCGACGACGAAAAAGGTAATATGCTGTAATGATGGTCGAAACGGGTGCTGTTTTATTATTGCTCTGCTGGTGGGGTAAAAATTAGTATGAACGACCCAAGCAAGAGTCGAAAGAGGGAGGAAGAAGACGGTTTTTCTCTCCGCCAATTTTTAATTTTTTTGTAGCTAGCAGCCAGCAGCAGCAGCCTCATTTAAAATTTAAAAATAGAACGCCAATTCACCTACTAATTGTACCAGTGCACCGTAGCTATTCATCATTATGCACCCAATCAATGAGTGCATTGGTATCACTTTATTGAAATTGGTGTGCGAAATTGGTCTGAATAGATTCACAACCCAGATTTGATCGCATCAATTGTGGCTCGTTCATTGGTCACTGTTCTTTGTTGTATTGTATTTAGCAGGAGGTGGACTCTTTTTCTACTACTTACATCTCTTCCCTTTGTGATACAGTAGAAGGAAGAGGTGCACCCGTTCTGCGTTGGCTGCCGAATCGGATACCCTTGTTTTAGTATTGTAGTGAAAAAGTTATCTCAGACTGCTCTGTAGAATCGGATATACTGTACCAAAAAAGCTATCTCAGACTGATCTGCGGCATGATATCATGGAGTAAAACTGATATGGTCGAGTACCGTACTTCCGCTATTGCCGTTGGTCACTGTGATACAGTATTGTGCATTGCTGACGGGTACGTAGTTGACATCACTGAATTCATCACTGCGCACCCAGGGGGGAGAGCGAAAATACTGTCAATAGTTAACCGAGATGATTTTTCTTTCGATTCCCATTTTGCAGCCACTTCAGCAGATTTCAAAAAAGCATGCGAAGAATTTGAAGCACGCTGCTGTAGTTGTTCAAAACCAACAGTCGTAGCTATGGTGCCCTCTAAAGACAATAGCCGTGATTTGCATCAAGACGCTGTTGATAGTGACGTTCCTGCAGTAATCAATGAAGCAAATAATGTTACAGTTGAACGTAGATTACGACATGTTTTCAGAAGGTCGAGAACGAATGGGGGCTTGGATGCGAATGGAAATGTACTTGCTGATGTGCCCCTTCCAGCAGAAGTAGTTGGATCCATCACGATTCTGGCGAAATATGTTGCTATTACAACATCATAGGGCTTAATGCGTCAAGAGTCCTTGACTAGTGAAGAGTCAAGGAGACCTTCCTCCTTCCTATCCCATCCTATCGATTCGTGTATTTCACGCACGGTATACGTATATAGCGCCCAGTGGGCACCGAACAGACCTACTATCGTACTTCTGATATCATGTTTGTTGCGTAGTGCAGTGCCGGCCCTACTGTACAGTACGTACAATTTAAACAAGACCTACTATTGATATAATGTCTGCTGTTGCGTACAGTAGTGCCGGTCCTACGTACAATTAGAACAGGGCTTGATTCGTAGTGTACGTAGGGCCGGCAATATTTATCCAGTAAAATATAAGTTATAGGTCTTTTCGGTGCCCTATTTTCGCTACACTGTGCACATACTGTATATACTGTACCGGTACTCAATATGTAAAATGAATGAATTGATCGCTCTGATGAAAAAGGTTGTTGATATGGGTACTGTTTTAATGTATTTTTCAAAATACGACAGGGAATCATCATAATTATAGCAGGATATTACAGCCTTCTTAATTTACATGACATTGTTAAGGGCTGAGGTCATCCAAGTTACGGAGCATGCAGTAGTTCTGGTAACAATCACCATAAAATCTCCATACTATCTACGTATACGTGGTATACCAGTGCTCAACACTTAAGCACTAGCTTCGCGTGTAATTCTTACGAATACCTGTGAAGCTGCGGTACATACGCCGTACGAACAACGATAAATATAAACACATTTCAACTATAAATGTAAACACATTTCTAAACAATACACCTTTATCATGCAGCCGCAATACGACGGCCATGCTACTGATGTGGTTTAATTTGTCATTGCCTTATTTTGAGTGGGTTGTGCCAGAGCACTTCTTTACTGCTGTCAAACTTGTCAGTTTGGCGAGCAAACAATGCATACGGGAAAATTACATATATATATATATATATATATATATATATATATATATATATATATATATATATACAGTAAATACAGTAGATTTTGCGATATGCAACATCAGTTAACGACCGTTTTATATGCCCATTAAATGTTGGTTCGGAGCATATCGATCTCAAACAATTTATTTGACATCTTATCGAAATGAAAGCTCAATGTAAGTCGAGAGTCTAACTTCATTTTCTTGGCCATCAGAACTTTCGTTCCTTCAAAGAAACCACCCCTCGATTGGTCAGAGCTAAGTGACAGCGGAAACAACGACGACGACGACGACGACGATGATGATAAAAGTGTTGTATTGCTGCTCTTTTTGCTTCCTGCACGACCATTTACATCACAGTCAGCAGGCGCTTGTTGCTTTTGAGCTGCTGCTGCTGTTACAACAGCCCATATTGCAGCATCAGCGTCGATACCTTTCAAAATGCCCGCCGCATCAGGGTGCGGCTTGGCAGCTACATCGAAAATTTGAAAGCTGATTTCACTGCTAGGATTTGATGGATTGGCACTAGATGTAGATGAATTCAGCACATTCTTCATCTCTGCTATCTTGGTGCCGCTCATTAGGACATTGACATATGCTGTGATACCTCCATCAGATCTTTGTTGATACTTAACCGGCAAGTGCCACTTGAAAGTTAAATCAGGCATGCAAGCCACGCGTGATTCCCAGAATAAGAAGAACTCTTTTCGGCTTCTGATTGTTGCTTCTTTCAGGAAGGAATTGGTCACAAATATCTGTTCGCCCATCCATTTATAATAAAAAATCATGTCTGGATCGGTGTATTGAGAAATCGCATTTTTATAATCTTCCGGGTCACCACTGTTGAGAGCCAGACATATACCATTCACACAGTTTCTATGGACGTCAAGTACAGCAAATGAGTCGTCACTGACGGTAGACATTGCTGATGCTGGCTTAGCAGCATCCAACTTCTGGCGTTTGGTAACCTGCTTATTCTCATCCGCACCACCACCATTTGCTGGAGCACTTACAACAGAAGCAGAAGCCAACGTAGATGCCGAAGTAGACGTTTGCTTTGGACGAGAGATTTTCTTCGACTTTTTTGATGGTCTAAGATACAGATAGTATTCGAGTGAGTGTATGTGGATGTTTAAACAGAACCAGGTCGAAACTAGACGTATAATTGGCATGGAGACCATTGCGTTATATAGCAGAACAAATGAGTCGCTGTTGCACTATTCACACTGATGAGTTCGGGTACTTACTTTATTTCATCCATAACTGAAAGTTCCGTTAAGTTCTCAAAATATGAAGGAGGTGAATTGTGTGATAAAAAAGCGCACATATCATTGAATTCTTTCTCTGTAGCTTCAAGATTGGTGGAGCTTTGATCCATCTCCTGTTGCCGCAACTGCGGCGGCGGCAGGGAGGTTGGCATTATTATTTGCGATTGTTGTTTCATGGTGGTCACGATTAACGAAGCGTCAGATAATATTCGTCAAGTGCTCAAACAATCAAATATTATGGAGCTAGTACCCCGTATCAGTGGTCGGATCATACACATCGTAAACTTGTTGGTAAACATAACTTACGTTTAACTATATACACGTGAATATATTAAAACTTTACAGGGCCAGCCGCCCCTGTCCAGCCCCCTGCCTGTTTGTAGCAATAATTGATGGCGGTTTTTGTCTTTTTGTGGGGCCGCGGTAGCAATAATTGAAGGCAGGGCTTGACAGGGCCCTAAAACTTTTTTCGGGGCTCCCTACGACGTACTGTACACACCAGCCAGTAGAGTCTAGCTCCTCTATTCAGAGCGTACATGTACGTCGTCGTATACCGGTATACTGGTATCCTGGTATAGTAGCACCCCATGCAGAAATCATCAAATCATGTGACGCATGTATATACATGATATACATCATCAATAGCATGTATATACATCCAACAGCCTTGTTTATCTATTACAGGGTGGTGCATTATTCAATTATAGCAGTACTATTTAATTATATGAACACGTGCGTATATACAATGCTATTCACAATGTTATTTCAGGTTTCTTCTCTCTCTCACTCAATGCTTACTTTAATATAACCAATAATGGTTCTTCAGTATACAAACCTTGCCGTCTTGTTTCGATCGATGAAGTATAGACAATAGTTACCCGGATGTATTATATAATTGCTGGAATTAAATAACACTGGTAAGCGGCAAAGCCTCGATCTATATTACTGCGAATAAGTTAAAGCTGAGATATAAGAATCCTTGTCTTTGAGATTTTCTTGTAGCCTTTTAGATCTTCTGAGTGGGCCTACAGTTCCATCTGGTTTATCAAATTCTTTGTTGTTGGTAGTAGTAAGTACCGAGTGACTTTTTGCTGGTTCTTTTTGTATAATTTTTTCAGCAGCGGTCAATTCTCCAACGGACGATTTTCCAACGGGCGATTTTCCAGTCGATTGTGTATTTTGTGGAGTTTCCTGTGTGGTTTTTTGTTTACTATTATGATTATTATTATTGTTTGTCGTATTTATTCTCGTATTGTAATGATTGTTGCCGCCAGTACGTAATGTGGTGCTGAACCTCTACTTGTTGCTTTTCATATACCAAACGCTCTGCGAAACAGTGCCGACTCTAATTTTTTCGCATCTTTTGCCAACTTTGTCCTACGTGCTTTAAGCTGTCTAATGTACAGTCCCACGTCTCTCATCTGGTCAAGTGCAGTTGCACTGCTATTACTGGCACTGATAGCAGCAGCAGCAGTAGCAGCAGCAGGGAGAGCTTGCGGGGTCTTGCCAGTAGCCGATGCCAGTAACTTGGTAGCACGTTCCAAGCTTACCTTGGTTTCTGATAGGCTGTCGTCGCTTACTCGTACTCTTACTTCTCCTTCACTGTGTGTGCGATTGCTGCTGCTGTTGGTTTCTCCAAGTAGCAGCATCATTTCGGCATGCAGTAGAATGCACAACAGAAGTGTCTGTTTAGTGGCCATATCACCGCCCTCTTCTTCTTCGCCTTCGCTGTCGCGCAGTGGTAAATCCTGTACAGCCACCGTTGCTTGCTTTATGTACTGGACAGCCTTGTTGCTAGCATCAGAAGCCGTTTTTATGTTATGCTTTATCTCATTCTCATACTCGCTATCATCATTGCCAGCTGCCCCTGTTGCTGCTGTTGCTGCTGCCGATGCTGCTGCTAGTTCCCTTGCACGGTACAACTGCGTCAAGAGGCAGAGAACCAGACTTTTGCGAGTCAAGTATTGACCTTTCAATGTGGCAGCAGAAGCACTATTACTATTACCATGACTACTACTACTACTACTACTACCTTCAGTCGATGATGTCGATATGGGAGAAGAAGCAGCAGCTACAGCTACATGAGATGCAGCGCCTATTGTCATGCCGAGTAGCCCTCCGTCCAGTGCGGCCATGGCAAGGTGGCACTGCGTCTTGCACTGTTCAAAAGCCTGTGCTCCACCCGTTGACGAGAAAGCGGCGCCTAGCGCATAGTAACCCAATTGTCCTTTGTGTTCTTCATTATTGTCTATTGCTGTTTCCGCTGCTACTGCTGCAGTATTACTGCTACTTGTAGCTGTACCAGAACCATTGTCAATGGAAGGGCCTTTCCGCATCGATGAGGCAAAGGCAGCTGGACTTGTGTGCAACAAGCCAGGAAACACCTGACTAATGCTCTCCAGTGTGGAGTCCACAACTTGCAGCAACTCACTAGGCGCTTGACCCTCGGCAGCGTACTGCGCACACAACTCGGCCCTGGTGCGTGATGCGTGTAAAGCAGTGGCTGCGAGAACGTTGCCTTCGTACGAACCGGAGTCGTCGTAGAAAGCGAGAGCTCTGTCCGAATCAAGTGGATCGCTCGTGTCGGGGGAAAGCAGTAAACTGTACACGATTTTTAGTACTGTAGAAACTGACGTATCTGGGGACCAGTTTCTGTCGAATATGGAGTGACAAATACGACCCTGTGAGTTGATATTACAGTGAATGATTGGCGTGACGAGTCGAACTTCAGGCGGTGTTTGTGGATAGTCAGAGGGGAATTTCACCCAGCCAGCGAAGGTTCCGTCACGGTACGGGGTACCGTCGGGACCCTCAATGACTACACGCCAGAAACCAACATCTTGGGCGGAGGGGAAGATATCGATAGCAGGGTGTGGGTCGTCGTGAACTTTCTTCATTTCTCTCATGATTCTCTTGATTGAATCTCTGCCTCGCGATACGTAAGAGGGCACTACTAGAGCAGCAGAAGCAGCAGCATCAGAAGCAGCTGCTATTGTTGCTGCTCCTCCATCTGTCAATAGTGCAGCTTCTAGGGTCTGCACTGGTAAAGCCAGCTGCACCTCTACTTTTCGCACAGCAGAGGTCTCATCATCCTCAGCAGGGGTGCTGCAGCTGCGAGCCAGCGCGGGCACTCTGTGTATGGATGCTGTGGGCCGAGGCACGCGATCTTTGAGAGACAGCACTGTCTCCAGCTCATTCAAACGCAGCGCCTTCTTCAACGTGTCTGGATGGAAAACATACCCGCCGGAAGCAGAAGAGATAAGCTTCATTCCTCTTCCCTTTGCATCGCCTATGCAAATAGAATCTACGACGATATTTGAACGCACCACCTCCTTCATGCACTCCTCTAAAGAGGCATCTGAGCTGCTGTCTTCTCCGTCAGTCAATACTAAGATTCGCTTACGACAATTGGAATAGTCAGCGCTGGAAGCAGTGAACTCCTTCAGTTTTGTAATGGCAAGCAGTATCGCATCGTAAAGAGGAGTATCGCCTGCGCTCCTACAGCTATCCACTGTTTGTTTAAATTTGCCGTACAAACTGGTAAGTGGACAGGAAACTTTAGTTTCTTCACCGAAAGTAATGAGACCCAAACGGTTTGGCAGTGCATAGCCCTCTGTTCTGTTGGTGTACGCGTGAAAAAGCTGTTTTACCGCTTGCAACCGTGTCATGTGGCGCGATTTGTACTTTTCTTTGGTGTGTTTCGAGCTACGAACGATTTTCAGCATTTCCTCTTCACCGACAGTTTCTAGAGTAAATTGAGACATTTTCTTGGTACTTTGCATCATGTACCCGGAGAAACCTCCGTCTCCACTGCTAGAAATACCAGTGAAAAGATCCAATTTACTCGGTTTGTACTGGTCTCCAAGGTCGCGCCATAGTCGCCAGAGCAAATTTTCCACTTTTTCGTTTCTGTTTGCGAGCAGCTGTATAGGCGAGGTGTCCTGTAGATATCGCTGGAGAGAGATACGTACGGTAGAGCCCCCCGCATTCTCCTGTTGGAGCAGCAGCACTGCGTCAGTCTTGACTCCACAGCTACGCAGCGTCAGGTTGGTCATGCAGCGCCTACCGCTAAATATGACACCCTGTGTGTGAAAAACACCGCACGTGGCTCGAAGGATTAGTCGACGCAGATCACCAATGGTTTGAGAGCTCGGCATTGATATCGTAAGTCTACTAGGCCTATTATCATCACCATCACCATCACCATCATCATTATTGTTATTACTATCACTGCTACTACTACTGCTTGCGTCGCTGCTACTGTTTGATACATTGACAGTCGTAGCACCGTCATTGAAACTATTCCAGGCGAGCTGCACGTCAAATGTAACAATATTATCGGATGTAGTGGTAGCAGCAGCAGCAACAACAGTACTACCATTTGAAGATTCGGCTGTGGCAGCATCAGTCGCAGTCACAGCCGCCGTGGCAGTGGCAGTGGAAGAAGCCGAAGTCTCACTTAGCCAGGTAGCTATCTGACTCTTCAAATTGAAGTTTGGCACTAAACTTGTAGATGGTAACTTTACTCCTGTAAGCGGGCTAGTTTTAGTGCTACTCCTAGAAGAAGAAGAAGAAGAAGAAGAAGAAGAAGAAGAAGAAGAAGAAGAGAGCCCCTTTCCAAACCATTTTTCGAGAGCGCTTCGCTCGTACGTGTGTCCATCTGCTGCGATCACTGGGTCGCGCATAATCTGATATGTTATGGGGCATAAAAACGACGGCGGTGCTATTGCTTCCTCTGCTGCCGCTAAATCATCAGAGGCATTACCATTCGAGAACGAAGAAGAGGAGGAGGAGGAGGAGGAGGAAGAGGAAGAGGAATTGCTGAAGCTTACCACAAGGTGCAGTGTGGACTCTCCAGTCACACCCACAGTATGCAACGAATCTTCGTCTTTTAGCGTTTTCCCCGCATATATGAGGCGCTGCTGTGCGACTGGGAAATGCTCCTTTTCGTACAGTTTCTCCTTGATGGCGAGCACTCGTTGCTTTTCAAAACAGTCGATGGTGATAGTTTTTCCAGTAAGGGTCTTCACGAAAATTTGTGTTGCATTGCCCAAGTATTGTTTGTTGTCACCACTACTGCCGCTCCCCTCTGTCGCTCCCCCTTTCTCTCTATCAGCCACAACAGCAACAGCAACAGCGGCCTCGGGTGCATCGGAAAATGGATCGTCACGCTCCAATAATGGGAGA
>JACKZZ010014993.1_pt1 | contig 14356 bp, 6 predicted proteins | sample 8027871 | NCBI WGS metagenome assembly JACKZZ01 (sample SAMN15724774, study PRJNA655200) | protist metagenome | isolation source: fluorescence activated cell sorting (FACS) single amplified genomes of... | place: USA: West Boothbay Harbor, Gulf of Maine | collected 2000-07-19
AAAGATGGACTAGATTTACTAGTGTATTGAAAACGTTATTGATTCTATTACTTTCGTACATTTCAAACTACGTGCTTGTTAGTAAAAGGAATGAAAATAATGAAGTTCGGTGCGAAATAAAAAATAAGCCAAAACTCAACTTTACAAAAAGCGTTTTTTGAAATTCCTATTATTCTACATTCTTGATTATTGCTGAAACTTTTATGTTTTTCGTTCTCGTCTATTGTAAGCGCTACATTTTCATCTAAAAGGGAACCTGCATTGCTTTTAGCGCATCTGTTTAAATGTGATATTAAATCGCTATACCTAAAATCTGAAACGCCAAACGTACCTTGCTCCAATAACAAATCTCGAGTAACTTGTCGTTCTAATTCTATTCGATTCAGTGCTGCTTGTTCCCAAAATTTTGTTCCTAATATGTTTTGTTGCAAACAAGATTGCAACCTAAACGCTGGAAATAACAAAGCAGGATAGCGCCTTGCGAATTCGGTAAATTGTACATAATTTATTTCCCCATCCATTTTATTTAGTTCCCGCAATATGTGTATTGTACCTTGATTTTTTTCATAATTATTTTTACCATACAGTTCACGCAATATTTTTCTCATTTCTTTTTCATCTAAGTAACCACTTCGATCAGTGTCGTACAATTCAAAACTTAGTCTATATAAAGCATCTTTTGTGCAAGAGCAAAAATTCCATAGGCATAAAACAAATTCTTGAAAGTCGATTTCACCACTGCCATCTAAGTCAAATGCTTTAAATACTTTCTTTGAAAATTTAGATCGATCAGGAAAACGTTTATGCCTAAAGAATCGAAAGAATTCATAATGTGAAATTTCCCCGCTTCCATCTCTATCAATTTCACAAAATATTTCATATAATTTTTCTACACTTTTTTCATGTATAGATAATTGCCTAAATACATCCATATGGATTGGGTCAGTATTTCTGTACACAAGATGGTTCGGGTCAACCTTACTTCGTAAAATTCTACGCGCAACGAACCTTCCTATGCAACTATATTGCGCAAAACAAAATGCTTTTTTAATAAGAGACTGAGACATTGAACTTTCTATGTAATTTTGTACACAGTCGATACAATTCTATCTAAGCTTCTGATGCAATATATTGGGAGAACCAGAAGTAAAAGATAATGAAACCAATGTGACCGATGGTAGGTGTAATCCGTACGCGAGTTGAATTTGCTTAATTATTATGTACTACGTATTATTGTCTATCATCATCATCATCATTTTATTATTATTTATTATTTTTTTATATAATAATTTCTTCTTATTATTATATTATTATTAGTATATTTTTTATTAATATTGTTTACGCGTCAACGTGTATTATAATTGGCTAAAAAAGCAATTACTATCTGTAATAATAAACTGCGATAAAGAAAAAAAGGCAGTCCCAAAGTATAAGTTATCGCCGTGGTGTAAGTTATTATATCGAAAAAAAGGCATAACAAATGATCTTTTATCACACACACGCATTTCATTTTTATGTGATGTCTACAGTATTGAAAGTATGCACGTGTTATAAAAATAGAACTATGTCAATTTGAACACAAGCCCGCAAGGCTTTCTTCGAAGACGTGCAGTATATTAAGAATACCCGTATTACTGTGTATTGTAGTGAGTGCGTGAAAGATTTTAATTTCGTATCAAAAAACTCTGCTGTGGGCAAAAAAAAAAAATAATAAAAAAAATCTCCTCAAAAAAATCCTCCAGTCGTGTGTGTTGTATGGCTTACGATGTAATTTCCCGTAATTAAGGTTAACTATATTTTAAGGTGTTTACATACTTTTGACCCGCAGCTTATCTCGTATAAATAAATAATTGAACCAGCACCAATTAAGGTGTTATCCTACAGGACGTTAGGAATACAGTTAACGACTCCTTTTTTTAATTGTAGTACATAATAATGTATTAATTAAATTTTTTTAATAAAAAATAATTTTAATAAAAAAATTTAAATTGCACCAATTGTATTTGGTGCACAATAGTAAAGTGTAGTAATTTGAATTATTGCATTCACAATTTTCAGCAACCATCACAGGCGATTCCACCGCAAACTGAAGTGAACATTCGATATAATATAAATGAAAATAGAGTAACTAGTAAAGCGGCAATATACACACATCTAGGGAGAATGAAAAATACGAAGGGGCGCTCGTTACACAAAACGAATCGCTTATCTAAAAATTCAATAGTTGTAAATATTCCAAGTGAGAAAGCAATAGTTTATTGGTTAAATTCGTTAGGATTACCAAGTTCTATATTGGTAGATGCGTTAGAAGACTTATCGAGGCAAGGCGATGAAACAATAGCTGAAGTTATACATACTTTAATATCCGTACCCGGAGAAAATTTACCAGTGCCAAATACAGTCGCCAGTGCATTATCATTATTGTCTAAGACTAGAATGTGGAACGAAATGTCTCCTAGTTTATCAAATATGGCTCCTGTAGATATAGCATTAAAGGTTAAACAAAATAATAACAAGTTATTAAGGCTATTAATGGGAAATCTTCGAGTATTAATGGAAAGAAAGCAAAGCAAAATTATCAGTGGTACACTACCAACTGAACCAACCAGCCCGTCTGCATTTGGTCGAACAACTTCACGAACTTTTAGCCGAATAAATAACAATTCGAATAGCAATAGTAATAGCAGGAACAACAATAGGAATAGTAATGTCAATCATGGAAATAGTAAATCTAACGTCAGGCATGAAGATGACGGAATGGATATTGTTGACTTAGAAAATGTTAGTGGTTTATCTGATCACCAATTAAATGCACTTCAAAGAAAAGTAAAACTAATGATGAAAGCTGAGGCAAATGGTAGGAATACAGAGGAGACGAAAGAAGCAGCGCACATGTCACCAACACGTGCTCGTTTGAAACGTCACACGGAGGCTTGGGTGCCAAATGATAATTGGAACGCATCAACCGCGACCGGTAAGAACCGCCCACGGACTGCAACTAGCAAACTTCCAAGCGCCAAGCACAAAATCCATTCAAAAAGGGGGAAAAGTTTTATAAAGGGTGTTGAACGCGTGGATAAAAATGGAATGGTCGCGTATGGCATGTGGGATCCTACGTATGCGCCATCAATTAAAAAATTGTATGAACTTGGTTTTTCCCCGTCTCAAGTTGGTCGTACAAGAAAGCGCCATACTGCGTTAAAACGAGAAAATTATCAACAGAATGGTAGTGGGAATGCAAAAACGGTCACATTTGCAAATAGTTACGACGATAGTAGTGTTGCAAGTGGTGCATATGCACCGTCTTTTAACGAGGCGGAAAAAATAGCCATATCAGCACATGCAAAAGCTAGGCGTAATTCTGCATTAAAAGCAGCTGAGGATAGGCAGCCGTGGGAAAGTAGACTTCGCACCCCTTCAAAAAGAAGACAAAGGAGAGGCGGAAATAGCAGCAGCAGTAATTTTAGCAGCAACACGACAACAATCCATAGTCCTAGGCCACATAACAGTAGGGCACCAGTCTCACCAAATTCAAAACGAACACATTTACCGCGGAATAGCAGTATGGCTTTATCAGCTAAACAAAACGAAATATTAAAATGGATTCGGCAATATGGTGTGAAACCGTGCCCAGAAACAAAACCACGTATGGTAACTGCGCAAAGTATTGGCACAGCATTTTCAAATGGTGTTTTATTGTGTGAATTAGTTGCACACCTGGAAATTCGAGCGGGAGGCAGAGGTTTGAATCAAGTATCTAAAAGTGTAAAAGGCAGCTTATCTTTAGAAGGTGTCCAATTGCATCCCCGAACAACTGCAGCGTGCACAGCGAATATAAACGTAGCGTTGAAAGTTTTAAGAAATAGAAAAAAAATGAACCCACGTCATTTATGGGCTGCCCCAAAAATCAGGAATGGCGATCAAATGACTATATGGCAACTGCTCGAGGACATTAAACGGGAATATAGCTCACGAATGCCACAGGCAAAAATCGGACAGGAAAGAAGGAAGGAGACTGTAGCACAAGCAAGAAGAGCTGCAGCACAAGCATCAAGGTCAAGAACTTCGTCTGCCAAGAAAAAACGCAGCCATCATAAGATCCCATCACAACGTGGCAGCAAATTATCATTAGGTATACATCGCGATCTCTTAGGCCACGATAATTCAGCGATACAACAAGGTGCATTTGGTTTGCTCGATCCAGCGGAGACTGTTGATATGAATACTGGAAACAATAATCGTGGCAGCAGATATCAATCCCCACATCCTCGTATGTCTGTTAACAACGGGAAAAATGTTGGCTCGCCACTGGGGCGTGGAAATCTACGAAAAAGTAAATACGAGAATCCAAATGTACTAATATTTCATCCTAGCAAGACACAAAACAAAAATAGCAATGGCGGCAATATGACAGATGTGCAATATACCTTCCAAGAGGTTAGTGGGGACCAAGAAAGGGTGTTAAGGAGCTGGTTGATGCAAATGGGATTTACTGTTCCAGAATACAAAAGAAACAGCAACAGTTCTCCATTGTCGATAACTAAGGATCCCATACGCAATGGGACACTTTTATGCGCGCTTGTACAAATGTTAGATCCAGAACATGCAAAAGAGCTGATGACAAGTGTCAAACGGAAACCATACAGTGTTCGTCAGGCACGCAATAATATAGACACTGCTTTGGCCGTTTTGAGAGCAAGAATGTACTCAGCTATTCCAAGTCCTTACCTGTTTCAAGCAGAAGCCATTGTAAAGGGCACACGGGCAGTTTTGTGGGGTCTTCTTTGGCATCTAAAGCGTGTCATGGATTCATTTGCACCTAACCCAGCTGAGCTCAGAAGTATGACGAAATCAATCATTGCCAAGCGGGAAAAAGCAAAAGTTGCGCATTCGCAGGAATATACAGCAGAAGAAAAATGGCAATTAGAAAGATCATTATTATCATGGCTGCATTCATTAGATGTTTTGAAAGTAAACACAGTTGTGCCGCGTGATTTTGTAGAAATTGATAAAGAAGTACGCGATGGTACACTTCTATGTCGTACCGTTGCTGCAGTAAGTGGATTAAATGTACGAGGATGGAACAAGAAACCTTTGAAACCAACTATTAGACGCGAAAACATAGAAAAGGCGCTTGAAGCTATACGGAATCTAAAAGGAATGGGAAAACGCCATGCATTAAAAGGAGATGAAATTTACAGAGGCGAGCGTGTCCATATACTTGGGATATTTGAAGATTTGCACCGTTTCTTCGATGACGTATCTCCACGCCCAACTTTTAGAAAAGGGAAGGAAACGCCATATTTTGGTTCGCACGTACCCGCACCGGAGGACATGTCTTTGCCTCACCCTCATCTAGCTTTTCCACCTAGTGGTACTGGTGCTGCGTTACTAGTGGGGCGAATGGAAGATGATGTAGAGAATGATCCTGATGTCTTAAAAACTGCACATTTAGATGCCGACTCTGCTGCTGCATCAGCGTCTATGAAACTCACATCGTCATTAAACACTTATAGCAATAAGTTATCATCAATGCAACACGATCAAACTATGTCTTCAGCATTTTATGACGATATTTCCGATATATTTCCCCACCATAACGAAGAAAGGAAACAAATTGATGCAAACAGTGTTGGAACAAGTAGAATTTTGTCCAATGGTGGTCAAAGTATTTCTTCTGCCAGCGATATGAAAGCCCTAAGTAGCATTTTCGTTGACCGTGACTCGTCGATGGATATTGTACCACTTTCAAACAGCGAAACAGCCGAACTGATGACACAAAATAATTACGTGACTACGATGACGGAACATTCCAAGCAAGCATTAAATGCTGCGAAAGAACGCCACCACCAAAGAGTCCAAAAGTTAAATTTACTTGGACACGAAAATGACAATAACGACGGTGGCACAATATCAGAAATGATGGCGGAAGATGTGCTTATCCAGTGGATACGCTCCTTAGGCGTTCGAGTAGAGCAGCCCGATGATTTTCACAAAGATACGGCATCAGAGTTTAGAAATGGCGTTAAATTTTGTCGTATAATTGAAGCAGTAAGTCATGGTCGTGGTCAGATTCGTGGAGTAAACCCAAACCCAAAAAATATTGCACAATGTTTGAACAATTTCCGTCGAGGATTAGAAGTTTTGAGGCAGAAAAGTAATATGCCGGTAGAATTACTTTTTTCAGAAGATCGTCTTGTGGAAGGTGATGTAGACGTGTTAGTCCCGTTATTACAATCTATTAGGAAGGCATATGGCCAGCATTTAATAAGATTTAAAGGAACCTCTAGCAAGAAGAAGTAAGGCATAATAATATATATCCGTGTCATGTAAGAACTTACAAGTTAAGGGTAAGGAAATATCATTTATCATATTCGTATTTTTTTAAAAAGCTCTTTTAAGTTAAATGCATTATATGTAAAGGTACCAATTTACTTCACATCATGCATCCGTACTTTTTGACTTTTTGAATCAATTTTGGTATAAAACTCCTTTTTTATACGTAAGTTATTTTTATTACAATATATTTATATACGAGTATTTATTATATTTTATATATATGAGTAAGAATTAATTATATTATGGGGTGTATAAATTTTATTTATAACTTAAATGAGTAAGAATTAATTAACTTAATATAAATATTTTTTTTATACTAGAGTGTCAGTTGCACTCGCCCTTTTCTTTCTTTTCGTACCTGAAACGGAACCGTGGTAATCAGCATAGTACAATGGATAATAACTGGAATAAAAATTTGCATAATATTGAGCATAATACAGCTGGCTTGGAGCATAATTACAGTATTGACAATATGTTTTATGCGTATAGCAATAATAACAAAAATAATCTTGTAATGGGCTATGCGTGATAGTGTGCACAATAGCCGGTACTGCCGCATTCGGTATTGATTTGCCTAAAGCTAGGGCTAATTGGTGACTTGTTATCCTAGCAATTTTATTCCCTACATAATCTGTTGCTTGTGTTGCAACTGCACTAACTGTAGAAAGGCTCAGCATATCGGATAGTGGTGGCACTGTGGCCTCAGAAATTTTATTCGCAGCCAATTGCGCTGCATCACCCGATACAACTCCATCAATAGCCTCGGGTAAAGCATCGGCTAATGCCGGGCCAATATTCATTGTGACAGAAACATCAAGCGCAGGCTGAGTTTCCCTGGTAACGGAATCTTCAATTGTAGACCCGGCCTCATTTGGCATTGTTGAATGGAGCTCTTCATTTGAACGATCCGCCAGCCATTGCATAAATGCATCGGCCAAAGGAGCTAAAATTTCTTGAAATGTTGGGTCTACAATAGCGTTTACTTGATCTAAAATACCTTCTACTTCTTCGTAACCATTTTTGGGTTCTTCTGGTGGAGTTTCCCCCCCTTCCTCCCCTTCGGAACCACTAAGTTGAAGAAACTTTGTGGCTTTTCTTCCATTGTCTTTGTTCACATGGTTATTATGAATAACGGATATTGTTGGAAGAGACAAATCTTCAAATAAATTGTACAAATTTGTCACTTGTTTCCCGTAATTATCTGTAGTTTTGTGAACATCTGCGCAATCATAGTTATTCTTGACAGCAATTTTCAACGCTGATTTTAATTTATACGCGCCGATAAGTGATGTTCCGAACACTTTAATATCTTTAGGCGGCCTTAACGTTTGTTCTGACTGTGCTAAAATATGCAGTTTGCATTTTCTTAATCTATTCTCTGGAAGTAAGTGAATTGTCTCGCCGTTCGAATTTGTGTAGGACAATAATAGTAATGACTGAAATATATGTTGCATATTATTATGCTTCTTCTTTTTCCCATCATTGTTCCTGCTGTTGTAAAAATACTTCCTATTATCCCTTTTCTTTATGAATAAATCATAAAACGGCTGTAAATATTTAGCAAAAGGTGCCATTTTTTTTGATGTTTTCATTATTCCCATCTTTGTTGGTATTATGATTTTACTTAATTTATAAAACATGTCGTCATAATTATACGAATACGAATTTCTTTCTCCTAGTGGATCGTCAATATACGATTCATACAATATATCGTTACATTGCAAACGCAATGCACCAATTAAATTTAGAGATGAAACCAAATTTTTTATAACCATACGATTAATTTCTATATTATCAACTACATTTAAATTTGTTTGTATATTTTTAATTTGATCCATGTTGAAAAAAATATTCACAACTGCTACTTTGTAATGTAATGCTTGAACAGGGGGTTGACATGCCGACGTATTATTTATTTTGTTACTTGTATTTTTTTGTTTGTTGCTATTACTAACATCATCATCCTTATCTACAACGCATGGAGAAGATGCTGTAAATGGGACAATGATAGATCCTTTATCTATTTTATATTGTACATGTATTAATTCATCTAAGTGGCCATTCATTTTTGTATCAGCAGAAACTACGTTTGTACCTGAAAAGAAATTTGCTAACATAAATATGTACATAATATATATATATATTGTTCCCGTGGTCGTATAACGCAATGAACGTTTGCCACTACTACTACTACTACAAACCACAACTATTTGCATGATCAAACTCACCAATAGTCAATATTAAAAATGTATGCCAATCAACACGGAAATGCGTGTATATGTGCGCGTATGTATGAATTCCACGCAATGTTGACGGCATCAGTGATTGGTGTCGCAGCATATATTCGAAGTATATAAAACTCGCCCCTTTAATAAATAGATTGACGTTGGATGATTCCTTCATTTTCTCATAGGGAGGTGTTACTTGTTAGTATACAATGACACACTTTTTATTATAACGCACACAGCATTGGGAACCAGAAGATGTCAAATTTAAAACTTGTTTTTGTTCTCCACCATACAATACTCGTAATTTATACTTACATCTAATAAAGTACCTATATAATCCTGGTTTCGCTTCATACTGTACTTGGAGACTACAACAAATAGTTCCAATTGGTGATTTCCCGTACAAATACCTTAAGTGTTCAGGATGTTATAAATAAATCGACACGAGACAACGTGCGGGAAAAGAGCTTATAAAACCATGAATATATATTTTAACCTTAATCACGAAAAAATAAATAAATAAAAGAATATAATTAATAAAATAATAGTAGCTCATAGATAGGCAACTTCTAAATTAGACTACAAGTTATTGTACTTAAATATAACACATATCAGTATTGCTGCAGTCTTGAGTGGTGATGATGTGCTTATTATTATTATTGTTATTATTATTATATTATATTATTACAATAGTAGTGTATTATAATGAATAAATGGATGCTTTTTTTCGTTCTGCTCGACGTCAATGGCTTGGCATCGTCGATAGTAAAAGCCATTTGCAAGGATACATGCCATATCAATACGTTCTTGACAGCCGTAATTATCTACAAGTTTTAATAACAATAATATCTATATAGTAACTACAAATAATTTATACATATAAACCATGTCAACATTTTGGAGAGCAGCTGGATTATCATCTTTGCAATACTTACAAGCGTCTCATAAATTGCGACGAGAAGCAGTTAGTGTTGTAGGAAATAATGTTTTTATTCGGAATATAAGCAATGGGGGCATTAGTGACTTTGTTGATGTAAGAAAAAATGAGGACGGGGAACCAATACCGGTCGGTAGATCATGGAAAGCAAGCGAGTTACGCTTAAAAAGTTTTGAAGATTTACACAAATTATGGTTTGTTTTATTAAAAGAGCGTAATATGTTACACACTGAAAAAAATTTAGCGAAACGAAATGGTGAAATTATGAAAGGTTTTAGCCGATTTAAAAAAGTAAAAATATCAATGGCAAGATTAAAAACAGTTATAAATGAAAGAACACGAGAACATAAAAACAAATTAGAAGAGAATGTAAGTGAATAAAATATTTTGAGAGGCATAAAGTTAAAAATATATAAAGTTTTTATTTATAATCTTCTTTTGTGTTGTTTTAAAATATTTTAATAAATTTTAAATGTATAATTAATTCTTACTCATTTAAATATATTATACTCGTAATTATAATATATGTACAGAGAGATATAAAAAATTATTTTATATCTTGTTTATATTATTATATAATAACTTATGCATAGGTATTTAAATGATATAAAAAACCAGTAAAAGGTTTTTTATTTTGGCTTTTTTATTTTTTATGATGAAATATGTTAATATTTTAATACTTATATATTAAAAAATTAAATTAATAAAATCAAAAAATATTTTAAATTTAAAAAAGAACGCGAGTACTCGGTACAAAATGTCCCTTTTTCGATTTTATTTTTTTAAAAGAAAATAATAATATTTATGTGCTTATTTTTTTTTTTTTTATTCACTAAAAGAGCACGTCATGCAACAGCAAATAACACCAACAAAACAAGCACCCATATAGACGACTACGACCGTTTTCACAAATGTAGAGTGGTTTCGAGGCATAAATAAATGCCCCGCCACATGCACTAAAAATATACAACACATATACATTAATTAACAACAAGCAAAATCTAACAAGGTAATGTTTAACGTAGAATATTAAAATATGCATTTATTTTGGCGCAGCAATCTTTTTATTTTTATCATTTTCTTCCTCATCCTCGTCTCCAGCTAATTTCGACACTTGATCCAAGCCAGATGCTACTGCTTTACCAATATTATCTGTTACTTTGTATTTTTCATTTACGTCCGATGCTTTTTTTGCAGTGACTGTAACCGCCTTAGTAATATTATCTGTCACTTTGTATTTTTCGTTTAATTCTTGGGCTTTTTTAATGCTTTGATTTGCCGCTTTAAATGCTTTACCTGTAATGTTGTGTTTGTTGTTGAACGCTACCATGCCTGAAAAAAAACTATTTGCAGTTTTACCTACTTTACGAGCCTGTTCACCAACTTTATCTGATCTCATCGTTGCCGCACCGCCGGCTATTGCACCACCCACGGCTAGCGTTCCAGCCAACGGAAGGCCCACGGTTGACGCCACTAATAAAGTGCCCGCACCAGCGACGACGGAAGCACCAGCAACAATGGAAGTACCACCAGCAGTCTTTGTACCTGCCGTAACTTTATCCATACCGTCGTTGACTTTTTTTGCCATAGCAAGTTTTTTTTGTTGATCTGCAATAGTTGACATTATTTATCCTTGTAATATAATACTATTTCAATAGGGCTTGTATCAAACGAAGCAAATGTTTATTTATTCTAAATATTCTTGTTTAATGGTTTAAAGGCGACCGTACTATTATGTCGTACAAGTTGTTGTTGGTTGCGTTTCCGAGCTTACCCTTACGTGTAATTACGTGTATAATATATATGATAGAGAGAAGAGGAGGTCTTATAATAATTATTTATAATAATATAATAATAAATAATAATAAATAAATATTATTATAATGGATTATATAATAATATATAAATAAAAATATAATAACACAGATAATAATAGTAATTAAAAGTACATTCATTTGCACTAATTATAATTAAACTCTCCTTCTTCAAGGTATTTTTTTTTTAATTTAAATTTACAAGTGAAATGGACTGTGCACTATAACACTTTAACTTAAACTACATAGCACTGTCTTCATAAATAATTTTAAGGTTCATTTAATTATTTTAAGGTTACGAAGAGACCAGCTTCTCTATCCGATGAACCACCGTATCTACCAACTTATGTACCAAACGTTTGCAAACTAATGTTTAATACATATATATATATATGCGTACATAATACACAGACATATATACAGAACTAATATTCGCAAGAGTATAATGTCCCAAATGCACAATGGAGAAAACAGAAATTGATTATTTCCCTCCTTTTTTTTTGCCAAAATCTTTGGTTGATTTTAAAGTTAATGTACGATTAAAAATCAAATTATCTGCTGTACAATCGTCATCACCAACGAAGAAGCCAAGACGCTCGAATTGGAAACGATCTTGCTTTTTCGTGTTTGCTAAAGCAGCTTCCACGTAGCCGGTAACAGTTGTTAAAGAATTTGGATTTAGATCATCTGTCCATTTACGACCATTTGCACCTGGTACTGGAACTGTAAATAATTCTTCATATAAATTAATCGTTGCACTAGTTGGTTTGTCATTTAAACCACCTTTACCACATGCAACAAATGTCAAGATGCCTTTACATTTGTTCGTGTTATTTTTATCGTATGTTGCTAAAATTTTTGTAACCTTACCAGTAGCATCTTTCTCGAAACTAGTGCATGTGATATTGTAAGCAAACTTTAATTTCACTTCTTTACCCGGTGCTAATCCGAAATACTTCTTTTCATCAACTTCACGGAAATCATTTTGATCAACATATACGTATTTTGAAAATATAACTTTACGTGTACCGAATGATTTGTCTTTTGGGTGATTTGGCATTTCAATTTCCTCAACAACACCTTCTTCATAATTGGTAATTTCAACTAATATTGGGTTCAATACAGCCATTCTCCTCTCACAAATGGTATCTAAATGCCAACGGATCCAATAATGTAAGCGAGCTACTTCTACCATTGTATTGTCATTTCTGTTAACGCCGATGTCATCACAAAACGCATTGATGCCCTCCGACGTAAAGCCACGCCGACGTAATCCATTGATCGTTGGCAAGCGTGGATCGTCCCATCCATTTACAATGTTCGTCTCTACTAATTGTCTTAACTTACGCTTTGATAGCACGGTATATTCGATGTTTAAACGACTAAATTCATACTGCAACGCTTTCCACAAACCTAATGCATCAACAAGCCAATAATATGAATCTCTACGTACTTCGAATTCCAAGGTACACAATGAATAATCAATATGTTCCAATGAATCAATGATGCAATGCGTGTAATCATATGATGGGTAGATGCACCATTTATCACCCGCATGAGGATGCGGCATATGCTTAATTCTATAAGCTACTGGATCCCACATACATGGATTTGGATGCTTCCAATCAATTTTCATACGCAGAGATGCTTCGCCTTCCTTGAATTTACCATCGCGCATATCACGGAATAATTTTAAACTTTCTTCCACAGGGCGGTTACGAAATGGACTCTCATACCCAGGCGTATTATGTTGTCTTAACTCCCTACATGCTTTGATCTCATCCCCGGACTGATGACAAACATAGCATTTATCGTCTAATATTAAACGTTCTGCAAATTCATACAACGTATCAAAATGATCCGAGGAATGTGTCACACACCATGGTTTCCATCCCATCCAGCTGACATTTTCCTTGATAGAATCAATATATTCTGTTGATTCTGCAGCTGGGTTGGTATCATCAAAACGTAGATTGCATTGGCCTTTCACCCCACCAAGCATTTCATACGCACCTTTGAAGACGAGATTCATCGATTTTGCATGGCCAATATGTAAGTAGCCATTTGGTTCCGGTGGGAAACGAGTGCGAACAATACCTTTTGTAATTTCAAAATGTTTTTTTTTCATTTCCTCAGTATTTCTGAAACCTTTTTCCATACGTGCAGCTTCACGAAATTTATTTGATGCATTATCATCATAATCTTTTTTTTCCTCACCATCACCACTTTTACCTTTGCCTTTGCCCCCCTTTGCTTGTTTTTCTGCCTTTTCTTTCTTCTTTTTACCTTTTGCTTTGTTATTTTTTTTTGCCATCGCTGCATCTCTTTCATCTCGTGGTCCTAATACTTGTTCCAACTTTGCTTTGATTGTTTTTGTGATGGTACCACCGTTAGCCCATTTTGCCCGTGGGTCTCCGTTATGTACTAGTGGTAAAATTTTAGGAATTCCAAACAAGTATCTTTCTTGTTGCAATGTATCAGCAATACTTTCAAAGATTTGGTCAATTAATGTGACAATTTCGTCATCGGTCATATTCATGCCAACACCACACGCTTCTTCTAATTTAGATATGTCTAACTCTGCTGGTGGTGTGATTTTCTTAAGAAACTTACTTGCAGCAGATATTCGTTGCTTAGTATCAAGTTTTGCATCTTTCACCATATTTGCAACTACTGGGCGGTACATCAAGTGAGTTTTTGGAACAGATTTTGCAACCTCGTAGACCAAATTTGCCAATGCAGATCCCATTTCATAATCAATACCAGCCTCTTTTAACGTGCCGTATAACGCAATAGAATCTTTTTTAGATTTTGCATATTTTTTCGCATTTTTTTCAGGGTATCCAACAGCTGTAAAAAATGCTGTCAACGCTTCTGCGTCGGGAATCTCCTCACTTGCTATTGCTGCCATATTACACTATTATTGTTTGCTTCGAACGCTTTACTCCGTATGATATCTCCTAGTATAAATGTATTGTCTCCTTTCACCAACAAACGTGGTCCATCCTCCTTGAATATCAAATGCTCTTCATCTTCGA
>JACKZZ010005342.1_pt1 | contig 14354 bp, 10 predicted proteins | sample 8027871 | NCBI WGS metagenome assembly JACKZZ01 (sample SAMN15724774, study PRJNA655200) | protist metagenome | isolation source: fluorescence activated cell sorting (FACS) single amplified genomes of... | place: USA: West Boothbay Harbor, Gulf of Maine | collected 2000-07-19
AAAATAACATCATATAATGTGTTTTTATTACTTGTTTTTCACTTACTTGGTCTTGAATATTCACATTAACACCACGTTGAATAGCTTCCTGCACACCATTGAAATCTCCATTTGCTGCTAATGCTATAATATTCATGATATCTAATGAAATAACTCTACAATTTACTCTATAGTTTGTCCTTATTTTATTACTCTTTTACTCCTTTGTTATGTTACTTGAACCGTATTCTTGTTGAGGAAGATGATTATATAATAAATATAATTAAACAAAGACTGCTATTATTTTTTATGCAATCTATTATTACCATAATCCATTAATCAGTTCAGTTCAGTTCAGTTCATTTCTCAAGTAATCTTTATGTTTAATTTATACTGTGTATTATCTTGACCACAAATACATATTTAGTGAAACATAGAAATTATGGCCCCATCTTAAAAATAAACTACAACTACAATACTGAAAATAATGTAGTCTTGATATTATGAAAAGCTGCACTTATGGAGTAATTAAAATTTGATATGTTGTGTAAAAATTAATAATAACAGAACGTAAGTTGAGGTTATTAGTAATTTAGAAAGGCTTTATTTAGTAGTCAAAATATACTTATCTGTTAAAGCAAAGCTAAAGTCATATATTTCAATGAAACATAAAAAGAATCATATCTCGTAAAACAAAACAACCTATTGTAATAGCAAAAGAGGAGGCAATCTTAGAAATGCAAAATATATAACAAAAAAGAAGTGTTTTTTATATAAATGGTGGTGATTTAGGATATCAATCAAATACAAAAATCATTTGAAGATATTCGTTTTGCATTAAAAATAAATGAAAATATTAAAATATTTAGTATAGATTCAGGAATACAAATATTACTTAAAACAACAAAGATAATTACAACGATACTTACTACTTGTTCATATAAATGAAAAATAATTACTTTTTTTTTCCATTAAAAAAATGACTTTTTTTGGAATTTAAATTGTAATTGATGGGTGGTATATAACCGCATGTGAAATTTGTTTTTGAGATATGCCACTAAAAAACAATTTTTCATCATCTAATAAAGTTTCTTACAATATGTGTTTGGTCTAACAAGATGTTAATTCATTATAATGTTCATCAACAGATTTTTCACCATCTAAACGAATAAAACATAAAAATTCTTCATATGAAATTTTTTCAGAATCACTATCTTTTTCATCATGATGATGTGCTAATTTCTTAACTTTAGATAACATGTTTTGTATATTTTGTGTTTGATAATGTGTACCTAATATAGATTTTAAATTTGCTATAGTAATATAACCTGTATTATCAATATCCATTAATGTAAATGCATCTCTTAAATAATGTTCATGTTGATGATATTTCTCTTGTAATGTTCCAGCAATAAATTCATTTAAATGTACTTGTCCTGTATGATCTTCATCTAAAGCATTAAAAACATTTTGTATTTCATCATCATTAATAATAAAATTTTGTTTTAAAACAGTTTTTAATTCTTTATATGTAATTAAACCATTTTTATCTATATCAATATCTTCAAATAAATTTGATAATTGTTTAATTTCATCATGATTTAAATGAAATGCAACAATTTCAATAGTAATTCTTTTTAATTCAGAATATTTAGCAAAATGTTTTAAATTTGATATAATACTTTGATCAATATAATGTTCTGTTGTTGTTTGTGTTTGTGATGGAATAGAATGTTTTCGTTTGTTCTTTTTTGAATTTGTAATCCATGAATGATTTAATGCTTGTTTTGCAGTAAATCTTTCTTTTGGTGATACAGTTAATAAACTTTGAATAAAATGTTTACAATCATTTGAAATATGTTTCCATTTTGAATCATTCATTACTAATGTTTTATGTATTCGTATAGCATTTAAAATTTCTTTATCATTTATACCATCATATGGTGCTGTACCTGAAATTAACATATATATAATAATACCTAATGACCATAAATCACATGCAGCACCTTGATAATTACCAGCTAATACTTCAGGTGCAACATAATAACTTGTACCAACTGTACTTGTCATATATGTTTTTTTATTATATCTTTGACTTAAACCAAAATCAATTAATACAATATCACTATCATCTTCTTGATGACGAAATAACCAATTTTCTAATTTAATATCACGATGTACAATATTATTTGTATGTAAATAATTTAATGCAGATAACATTTTTTCACATAAAATGGATGCATATTCTTCTTGAAATTTTTTTTTTTTCATTAATCGATCAAATAATTCACCACCTGAACATATTTCTAATACTAAATGTTTATATAAATGTTTTTCTGTATATACTTCATATAATTTTGCAATATGTGGATGATCTAATGATTTTAAAATATCAATTTCAGTTTGTAAACTTTGTAATTGTCTTGTAGTTAAATTATTTAATTTTACACTTTTCATTGCAAAATAATTACCATCCATTTTTCTACGTATTTTACGTACAGCACCTGTCATACCAGTACCTAAAATACCACTAGCACAATTTAAATGTATATCATATATATTACGTATATTAATTTTATCTGATGTCATCATTTTTACAAAATTCATATTATGAAATTGTGGTTGTTGTTTTTGAATTTTTTGTGAATATTGTGTAATAACTTTTACTAATTGCATCATCATATCATTTGAATTTACTTGCATTTCAATCGTTTTATATTTATTTGAAATAGTAGGTTGTAATTCTTCTATATCAATATATAAAATAAAATGAAAACAATTTTTATCAAGAATATGAATATCATTAATTTTAGAGATAGGTATTGAAATTTCATAATTTGAATGTTTTATATCATTAATTGTTTTTGCCCATCCAATAATACGTTGTGATTTATCTAAAACTAAATGTCTTGATTTCCATTTAAATAGAATACCATGTTGTCTTTTAATTTTTACAACACATGATAAAATTTTTCTAGACATATAAATATTTGATGCCTCTTGTTGAATATGAATACAATTATTTGTTCTTGTTTCTTCTTTTTGTACTTCTTTTTGATTATAAGAAGTAGATGAATATAATCGATTTAATTTTGTGACATCAAATTCATTAGAATCATCCACATTAGTAGAAGTTTCAATAAAATTCATATTATTCTTATCGTCTTAGTCTTAGTCTTATCTAGCTACTAGTAAGCATGGATTTATATACAATGGTTTTTTATTCTTTCTGTGTTGACTGTACTTTTATTAGTAGAGAAGTTGGCTAATATAATTTACCCATGTCCTTGGAGAACTTACCCGTTATGTTTTTTCATGTGTTTTTAAATAATAACAGATAATAATAATAATGTTCTTCAATATAAATCAAGTATTCATGAAAGGTTTTTATAAATCATCCTCTCAAACTTTATTACATAAATCTTCTTTCTTATTATCATATCAAAGTCAACGATATATAAGATATTTAAATGCTTTTCATTTTACTATTTCTTCTTCAATTAATGCTAATACTAATAATACTAATACTAGTAGTATCATAAGTGATAATAAATATCAAAATCATGAAAAATGGAAAAATATAATAAAACAAAAATATTTCATAAGAGAATTTCATTCTGGGAAATTTAAAGATAATAATAATAATAATGATGATAATGAAAAAAATGATAATAAAAATCATTTTTTAGTACGTAATTTAGGTGCTGCTGGTTCAGCATTATTAATTTTTAGTGGAAAAACAAAATATATATTTGCTGCTTTAAAATTAACAAAATTATCTACATTATCATCTATGCTTTTATCATCTGTTGCATATGGATTAGTATATGGTTGGTCATTTGGAATTGGTATTGTAAGTTTAATTTTTATACATGAATCAGGTCATGCATTAGCAATGAAATATTATGGTGTAAAATATTCACCAATGGTATTTGTACCATTTCTTGGTGCAGCTGTTGCAATGAAAAGTGAACCAAAATCAGCATATGATGAAGCAATGATTGCTTTAGCTGGACCTGTTTTAGGTAGTATAGGTGCAATTATATGTGGTTATGGTGGATATGTTTTAAATAATGAATTATTATATACATTAAGTTATTTTGGTTTTATGATTAATTTAATGAATTTAATACCAATTGGTTCATTAGATGGTGGAAGAATTGCTGGTGCTTTATCAAAATGGTTATTACTTGCTGGTTTAGGTATAGCTGGATTTAGTGTATATAATGGTATCATAAATCATCCATTATGGATGTTAATATTTTTAGCTGGTGGTTGGACAACATTTCAAAGATTTTATAATCCATTAGATTATACAATGTATTATGCTATTTCATCAACACAAAAATTTCGTATTGCATTTGGTTATTTTGGTTTAATTATTTTATTAATACTTGCTTTAGAATATAGTAGAAAAAAATTAAAATCACCATCACAAATTGTACATGAAAAACAAATAAAAGGTGAAAATATAAATATAAATGAAAAATATCATGATTTATTTAATGCCACAAATTATGAAGAAAATTATAATAATAATGAATTAGAACAATTTCATAAAGATGAATTTTTCTCATCTTATAATAATAATAATAATAATAATAATAAAAGAAATTTTTAATAATAATTTTAACCCAGTATTTATCCTGGAAACTTGTTGTATTATTACGGTTAAATTTACTTTTTTTAAAAAATATATGTACGTTTAAGGTATGGTTGAATATATCACGATGTCGATGTCATATAAAAAAAAGGAACTAAAAATTTAAAGAAAAGATTTTTTATGATTGGTGATCTTGATATGAATGCAGTTGCAAAAACCATTGTAGCAAGTTATGCTGGTTACAAAGTAAGTTTAAAAAAAAAAAAATTAATATATATACCTAAATAATTATAGGTTGCACGATTTTTAATACCAAAACAAACATATCCTGTTGCTGGTAAACTTGTACTATTAACTGGTGCAGCAACAGGTATTGGTAAAATTATGGCATTAGATTTGGTAAAAAATAGAAAGGTAAGAAAATTAATTTTATGGGATATTCAAATTGAATTACTTGAAGAGTTTGCGGATGAATTAAGGAAATCTTTTCGTAATATAGATATTATAACAATGCATGTTAATTTAGCAAAACCTGAAGAAATTTATGCAAATGCTGAAATTGTAAAATCAAAACATGGGGATGTTGAAGTATTAATTAATAATGCTGGGATTGTAACAGGTAGCTATTTTATGGATTCTTTAGATGAAAGAAATGAATTAACTATGAGAGTAAATTGTTTTGCTCATATGTATATGATAAAAGCATTTGCTCCAGCTATGATTGAAAAAAATAAAGGATCAATATGTGGTATTGTAAGTGTTGCATCTTATATTAGTAGTCCTGGATTAGCAGATTATTCAGCAAGTAAATTTGCTTGTAGAGGATTTCTTGAAGGTTTAAATGGTGAATTAAAACAAATGGGTAAATCTGGTGTAAAAATTACTTGTGTATGTCCATCACATATTAATACAGAACTTTTTAAGGGTTTTGATCAAATGGGAAATGTAACTATAGAACCAGAATATGTAGCATATGAAACATTAAATGCTATAGAGAATGGAAAAGAATTAGTAATTTTACCAAGTTATTTATCACCATTACCAATTTCTAAAGGTGCATGGGAATTTTTAGGTAATTTAGGATTTCCAAATCTTGATGGTTCAAATCCATTAAAACAATGGGATGGTAAAGTAGCTGATAAAGTATTTAATAAAATGGGTAGTAAATTATAATAATTTTTTTTTATTTACCTTGATAATTTAAATATTTATGATATATTAAATTTGAGACAAATGGACGATCTGATGGATTTAATTGAAAACATAATTTAAGAAAATCATGACCATCTGAATGAAGATTTGAAGGTAATTCTGGTATAGATTTACATGTTGCAATAGCATATATTGCAGCTGCAGGATTTGAAAAATTATTCCAAGGTGGTGTACCAGCTATTTTAATTTTTATTAGCTTTATTTAATATATTATTGTTAAATTACTTACTAGCCATCTCAATTACTGTACATCCTAATGACCAAATATCAGCATACTTCCATCCATTAACATTTTCAATATGATTGTTTGATTTATCTACCTCTTGACGAATTACTTCAGGGCTCATCCATGGTATAGATCCTTCTATTTTTTTAGGTGTTAATCTATCATGAGCTACTCTTTTTGCACTACCAAAATCAGCTAATTTTACAACATTATCCTTTGTTAAAAGTAGATTTTGACCTTTAATATCACGATGTGCAATACCTGCAGCATGTAATGATCTTAAACCAAGTAAAATTTGAATAGTAAAATTTTTTAATTGAGTTTCATTAAGAGGACCATGATTTGATAATAAAGTTGCTATAGATCCTTGAGCACAAAATTCAACAAAGATATTAAAATGTCTTCCAATAGCAAAGGATTTATCAATAATTTGGGATAAGATTTCTTTTTTAGTCATAATATTTATATCTTCTGTTATTGTTGATGTATCTGTAACACTCCAACCATAACAATGAATTACATTTTTATTTTTAAATGCTCCTCGACAAGTTAATTGTACTTCCAAGATCATTTCTTCCAACATTTTTACACTATGAATAACAACTTGTTTCACTGCCATTATATCTTTTGTATCTAAATTTATACCTTTATATACAACACCAAATTGTCCTCTACCTAAAAGTTCTCCTTTTTTCCATCTTTCAGTAAACATATTATAACCAGTACCTAGTTTTACTCCATTAGAATGTGTAGACTTAATTAAAGGAGTAGCTTCATCATGATCTTTTACTTGTTCTTGTTGTGGTATTTTTGTTTCCTTTTTTGTATTTAATTTTTGAATATCAGTAGTAATTAATTTTAGTTTTTTACTTTTAATATTACGTTTCGCTAAAGCTTGAATATTGATTATAGATTTTTTCTTTTGTTTTGTTATTATATAATTATCTGGAAATAAGATATTTTCTTCTCCTAATTTTGGAGGACCAGGTAAATCGGATTCAAAATCACATGGTTTAGGTGATTTTGTTGTTAGTAGTGGTGATTTATTATTAGGGGAATTGATTATATTCAGATTTAGGGAATGATTTTTAGAATTTATATTTGTGGCATGTATAAGATGATTAGATGATTGAATATTTTTACCAAAACCAACTCCTCTACCACGTCGTACTCCTCTACCACGTCGTACTCCTCTACCACGTCCTCTATCATATACATTACCAAGTACTGCTAAATTAATAGCACCTCTATTTTTATGATATATATTAAATCCTCTACTAGAAATTGAAGAAATACCACGACGAGGTACACCTCGAGCTAAACTATTATGATGATGTCGAGATGGTATATCTGGTAAATGATAATGACCTTTATTATTAGTTACTTGTTGCATTTTTTATTTATAAAAAAGTGCGTTGAAAACGACGTGTTTAGGGTAATAAAATAAAATTCTAATATAAAAAAGAAAATAAATAAAGGAGAATGAGACGTGAATCATTAGAACAATATAAAGAACTTGGAAGATGGAAAAGAGGTGATTCCTTTAATAATACAACAACAACAACAACATTTTCTATTGAAACATTTCGTACAAAATCAAGTGATCTTTTATTTGTAATTTTTTTAGTACTTGTACCTTTTTTATTCTTTTTATTTATCTCCTTTTTACCATTTATATTTAGTTTTTTATGTATTTTCTTTTTTGCAAGTATATTTGCAATTACACCATTAGTAATTGCTGGTATTTTTATTTTATTATTAAATATATTAAAGAAACGTATACAAAATCATGAAAATATAATGAAAATAATTGATGTATGGTTATTATTTTTATTTCCATTTCATTCATTATTAGTCTTATTATTTATTGGATTTTTTAGTTTTACATGGTCTATTGGAATTGGTTTTATTTTATGGATTTTTCCACGTCAACCTAATAAATTTTCAAAATTTTTTTTTCAATTTTTTAAGAATACTAAAAAGAAAAAAAAAACATTATTAATAACAACAACAACTAAAAAAGAAGAAAATATTGGTGATCATCGATGGGAATATTTAATTGAATTATGTAGTAAAATCTTTTCTCCTGTATTTGATTATTTCCCAATATCTATTCATGAAATTACTACAACAACTCATCATCATCGTACATTATATTGTTATCATCCACATGGTATTTATGCATTTGGTTTATTTAGTTTAATTTTTGGTAAAATAAGTGGTCAAAGAAAGAATCTTTTAGTTGGTGTAGCATCTAGTTTATTAGCAATACCTGGTTTAGGTCATATATGTAGTTGGTTTGGTTTTATTCCAGCATCACGTGAATCATTTGAAAAAGTGATCTTAAATAGTGAGGTAGATTTAGCTTTAGTACCAGGTGGTATTGCAGAAATGTTATTATTTGATGAAAATGACAATGATTCTAAAACAAATAAAGATAATAGTAATAATATTGAATATGTATATTTAAAAAATCGTAAAGGTTTTATACGATTAGCATTAAAATATAAATTAAATATAGTACCAATTTATGGTTTTGGTGAAAATCGTACCTTTAAAAGATATACTTATGGTAAAGTAATACGTGAACGTATTTCACGTACCTTTCGTGTTGTGATTCAATTATTTCATGGTCGATTTTATACTTTAATACCATATCAAGTACCATTAAATGTTGTTTATGGTGAATCATTACAATTTCCTATACAACTTCAATATGGAGAAGATCCAACTCAAGAACAAGTTGATGATGCACATAAATTATATTGTGAAGCTTTATATCATTTATTTGAACATTATAAACATCAATTTGGTTATGAACATTCTATTTTAAAATTTGTATAAAAACTTAAAAAACTTTTTTTGTAAATAATTGTAATTTATTTAGTATATGCATTATAACTATAAATCATACATGATGGAATAATTTGTATTGCTGAAAATAAACCAATTTGTTTTATATTCCATTTAGGTAATCTTACAAATCCACTACCAAAATAAATGATTTCAATAAGATGTAATCCAAGACATACATGATATAACTCTTTATTTGTTGACATAGATGTAATAACTCTTGTCATTCCTAAAATACTATAAAATGTTGCTAAGGAACTACGAAATGCCCATGAATTTGCTATATTAATTAATAAAATTATTATTTGAAATTAAAAAGTAATGAACTTACATAAAATGGAAAGATTTTCATTAGAATCATTCTCTAACATTGGATTAAATTCTGTAATAAATGTATTTGTAAATATTAATCTTCCACTCATAATAAATTCAAATAAACCACCAATACGTAATACTCTTTTCAAATAGATATCGTTTGGTAATAAAATCCATTCTACTATAGGTCCAATGTTTTCCATATTGTTATATTTCTTTCTTTCTTCGCAATCATCTAAATAAAAACTCAAACCCGAAAAAATATATATTTCAAAAAAAAAAAAATTTTTTTATTAAAATTTTTTTAAAATTAACAAATTCCAAAAGATGTTTCTTGTATTGCACGTTCTAATTTCTGAATCATTTGTTCCTTACTTGAATACATAGGTAACCATAAACAAAATCCACAAGTTGCAACAGATGGTAATCTTGAATCTTCCATTTTATTTGTTACTGTTGTTAATTCAATAGTAAAATGTTTATTATTAAATCCATTATGTGAACTAATAGATCTCCATCCAGTTGCCCATTGAAGTATTTGTTGTCTTTTTTGTTTTGTTTGTAATTTTATATAATTCCAAAACCATACAACTACAGGACTTGTTTCATTTCCACCCTTATATTTTGTATATTTCATCCATAAATCAACATTTACATCTGTATCACCTTGTATTAATTCATTAAATTCTATATGATTTAATAAAATGGATAAAATATTACATGGAATAATTTCATATAATCCTTGTTTAATAAATTTCATTGGTAATTGAATATTATCAATTAATACTTTTTTTACTAAACTATTAATATATTTTGTAAAATTAGTTGGATTAATTTCTAAATTTTCACCATTTTCAGTAATAATTGAAACAGAACGATTTAATTTTGCATTCATTAAAGGAGGAGGTTGTTGTTCTTCTTCTTTATTATTATTATCAATTTTTATTTTTTTATTACTACTACTACTACTACTACTAGTAATATTATCTTTTTCATGTAATAATTTATTTTGTAATTTCATTAATTGACGTATTCTTGTACGATCATGTAATTTTCTTGATTCAGCTAATTTTTTACTTATTTGTTCTAATGTTAATTCTTCTTCATCAATAATATATTCAATATCTTTAAAAAAAGATTTTATAGATTTTGGTGTATCAACAATATCAGGTTTATTACCTTCTTGAAATACTTTCATTGCTTCTTTTATCATACTTTCACGACTATTTACAGTAAAAGTTAAATCTTTAATAGATTCATGAAATTGTGTTTCATTTGTTTGTTGTAATATTTGTAAATTTTTAATAATATTATAATAATCAATAGAAACATGTTTTAAATCATCAAATGTTGGTATTTGATTTAATAATAATTTATAAAATGATGGAACAAAATGTATACCTAATGGATCACGATATAATAATGAAATACCAATTAATTTACCAATAATATAATATTTTTCTTTTAATTCTTTTGTAATATTTTTATATGGTGTTAATTGTATACAATCATTTGGTTCAAAACCAGGTATTATAATTGTATTTGTTTTATTAAATAATTCATGTGATAAAGAAGAAATCCAATCACGTCTTAATCCACCATTATCAATACCAATTTGTTGATTATATTTTATTATTAAATTTTTTTTTCTTAATTTAATAATATCAACATTTTTTAAAGCTTGAATTGATGATTCAATAATATTTTGTTGTTTTATATTTAATGTTACTATAAAATGATTTTCATCTTCTTGTTGTTGTTGTTCTTCATCATCATCATCATCATCATCTATATTAATATCTTGACAGGTACGTATAAAACTAGATAATAACATTAATCTAATTTTTAAATTTAAATTTGTTATTAATTCAGGATAAGTAATAATACAACAACAAAATCCTTGTGCAGCTGATGCAATAATAGAACTATCATGTTTTTCTTCTAAAAATAATTTTATAAATGCATCTTTACCATTAGCTTGTATTACTTGTTTTACACATTGAATATTTTTACCATTATCCATTAAATATATTAATGACCATATAATATTCCATAATAAATTATCACTTGTATATTTACAATATAATATAATTTCAATTAATACTTTACATGTTTGTAATTTATTTTCTTGTATATTATTTAATAAAGTTTTATCAATATATATCATTTTTTTAATAATTTTACTAAAATGTTTAATCATATATCCTAATGCACCAATAGTATTTAATAAAACTTCATGATAATTAGTTGTTTGATTTATATTATTACTACCATATTGATTTAATAATTTTATTAATATATGATGACATTCTACCATTGATAAAATATGTGTTAAATTTAATAATGAATCATTTGTTATATGTTCTACAAAACATGCAACAGCTCTTGTTGAATTACATAATAAATTTGGTGATGTAATCATATTTTCATTTACAATTGTAGTTAATACATTTAAAATACCATCATCTCTTAATGCTTTAATTAAATTTTGATTATTTTCAATTTCCATAATTAATGAAACTTCTTGTAATATTTCTTTTCTTATATCTTGCCTAATATTATTATTTTGTATAGTAATAATTAATGATTTATGTATATTAATTGATAAAAATAATGGCATTGAAATTTTTAATAATTGTCTTATAATACGTATTGCTTTTAATTTACATGTATCATTCTCATTTAATTGTAACATATTCTTTAATAGAATACATAATGTTATAGATTGTTTATATTTTAATAATTTACTACATGTTATAGAACATGCAATTAAAATAGAATCATCTGTAATATGATATGTAATAACATGAATTAATTTAGAGATCATATTATCATTTATTAAAGTATCATTTAAAATATTAGAATGCATTCTTTCAATAATAATTGAAAAAATATGAAAAATATGAATAATAATTTGTTTTTTTTCTTCTTCTTCTTCTGTATTATTATCATTCATTTGTGATAAAATAGTTAATAAAATATTTATATTATTATAATTTATAGTAATTTGTTGATTATGATTTAATATTTTATATAAACATATAATTAATAAATTTAATGAAAAACTATTTTTAGTTGTAGCTATATGTTTTAATAATATCATATATAATAATTCAGAAAGATGTTGTTCATTTTCAACTAATATAAATAAAAAATGAATCATTAATTTATTTAATATAGGTGTTTGATTTGTTGATGTTTTTAAGATGAATATAAATGTTTCTAAATTTGATTTATATATTGATAAATCTAAATTATTATTTTTATAATAGATACATGAAAAATATAAAATTTGTATAATTAATAACATAATACCATCACATGTTTCTTGTTTTAAATAATTAATTAATAAAAGAATAGCATTATGTTTCTCTTTTGATAATAAATGAATATGTTCTTTATTTGATTGTAATATATATCCAATAATTGCTAACATATGTGATACATTAGCTTTGTTTAATTTTACTTTAGATTCTAATGAAAGATGTAAACGATTAAAAAAAATAGAAAATCCATTTGATTTTAAAAATATATCATGATAATTATTATGTTGTATTAATGTTCTTAATGATGTTAATGTATGAAGTAAAGTTGTATCATCTATATTTAAATTATTAATTGATTCTAATAATAATCGTACTCTCATTTCAATTTTATTTGTTGTCATTATTCTTCTATATGTCTATTTTTAAAACGAATATATGCAGAGCCGAAAAGATTTAGTAGTATTTTTTATTTCGGCAAATTTCGGTATCGTAAATAGGGTACCGGGTAGGGTATGAAGTAATAAGAAGAAATAAATAATGGTATTACAATAATAACAAGTTTAAAAATAAATTTAAAAATTATATCTCTGTTCCACTAGCTGTAAATGCTTCTGTTGAAGTTGCTTCAAAAGATGTATCAGTAAATGTATTTGGTTCTGAATCTAATTCATCTCTAACTTTTAATAATATAACACCAAATATTCCATATAATAAAAATAAAAATACACTAAAAGTAGTAACAGCTCGATCAGGTGCTACAGAATATTCTATACATGTTAATGTTAAATATTTTTTACGAGTTACTTCACCACCAGATAATACTGCTGTACATAACATATTATTACACATTAGAAATATAATACCTATAAAAAATCCAATAGAGAATCGATTACGATATCTTTTCATTATTAATGTACCTAAAATACTAGTAAAAATAGCTAATAATGTTTGCCATACTAAATAAAAACGTAATTGATGATTTATGGTTGCAGACATCTTATCCTCCTCATTACAAAAATTACGTACATTACCAGCAGCAACCCAACCACATATCACAAATGCCATTAAATTTATTTGAATACCTAACCATAATAATGTTAATAATTGTTGTTTATTATCAATCATTTTTTAATTTAATTTAATTTTAATTTAATGATTTTATTTTAATTTAATTTTTAATTTTTAGTTGCTGAGTACATAATAAATATTTAGGGTAGGATTTATTACTCAGCAAATTTTTTACAAGTCTAAAATAGAATAAAAATTCAGACTCTTATAATAATATGGTATGGTATTTGGTAATATTATCTCTCATAATTCCATTCATGAGATTAAAAAAGTTATCAGAAATTTAGCTATTTGAATTGCATAAAGAATTTTTATATTTTTAAGGATTAATATGCTTGGAGAAATTATTGAATATTGTCAATAAGACACCTTAAGTGTTTTGATGGAACAATAAGACATCCTTCGTTTTCCATTTCAACAACTATCATATTTGGTACTATATTGTTTAAAAATTCCAGCATAGTTGGTTTCAATAATGGAATCCCTTCAGCAGAATGATTTCCTTTACCACAAATTAATTGAACATCTTTAGTAACATCAATATTCTCAACATTCATAAATATATGCTTCAATGCAACTAAACAAATATTTCTTGAGAAACCATGAAAATCAAATAAATTTGATTTTTTGTTTTTAAATCCAGGAAACAAATTTAGTTTCAATCCTTCCTCGAATAAGTATAAACCTTGTTTGTAATTTTTATTATTACAAAACATTTCAATCAATGTACTATATGTAACAACATCCGGTTCAATATTCTTCTTCGTTTTCATTATATTGAATAACTTGATGGTTTCATGCATTTGATTTGACTCACTATATGCTTTCATCA
>JACKZZ010007754.1_pt1 | contig 14347 bp, 7 predicted proteins | sample 8027871 | NCBI WGS metagenome assembly JACKZZ01 (sample SAMN15724774, study PRJNA655200) | protist metagenome | isolation source: fluorescence activated cell sorting (FACS) single amplified genomes of... | place: USA: West Boothbay Harbor, Gulf of Maine | collected 2000-07-19
AATTACGGGCAATTTAAATTACTACTGCATAAACAGAACATTTTTTGTCGAATGGAATGTTCAATACCTTTTTCTGATGGTGTAGAACACATATGAGAAACTGCAAGAGACATATTCGTATAAGTAAATTATTATTCTAGTAAAATTTATTGATAAACGTATTTCAAACAATATTTAAAAAGTGGTTTACCCAATTAATATAATGGCATCCTTTAATAATGTATACCGTAAAGCAAAAGATGGTAGTTGGAAAACTAAAACAGACCAGAAAAAAGATAAGTTAAAAGATATATTCAATGATATTGCTGTTTTATCAAATCTGAAACAGGAAAATGGAGAGGTTAAAATTACCCCGCACACTTTGATCCTTGCCATGGAAAATCAAGAAAAACCAAAATTACATGAGTATTTTGGTAAAAAATCAACTGACGAACTATTGCGAGCCTTTAGTAAATTAGACAAAGGAGGAAATGGTGCCATTACACTAAAACAGTTTATTCAAGGTGCTGAACATGCATTTTCACATTCAACTGTATCAAATGCCAGTAGCGTCGTTGGTGGATCTAGGTCTAGTAATCGTGTATATGATATACACGAAGCAGAAGTCTTAAAACCAGCCCCTGCTAAAACGCATGGTAGTTCCGGTGTTGTTACAATACCACAACCTCCGCCAATGACCCGCAAAATGTTATACCAAAGTGTATTCAACAGTTGTGATGAAGATAAAAAAGGATATGTATCTGTTAAAAATTTGATAGATGCTATGAACAATAAACGTAGTGATTTAACGAAAATATTTGGACCACAACGTTCTGAAAAAGCGTTAGAAAAGTTTTCAATGTTAGATACTACTGGGGATGGACGTATAACATTTGAAGAATTTTTTACTGGCTGTGAAATTGCATTTACAAATCATGTATCAAAGTATGAAAAACAGGAGGATGATTACAGCAGTGCACCAGCTATTTTAGTAAAAGGTAAAGTCCCAGTTGCACCAGCAATGAATCGTCATTTATTGTATACATCTGTATTCAAAAGTATTGATATAAAAGGTAAAGGCAAAATATCGCAGAAGGATTTAACACGTGCAATGTCGAACCGTCGCGGCTCCATTGCCATGATATTTGGACATCAAAATACAACACATGCTATGAATATATTTGCAAAATTAGATGAGAAGGATACTGGTGCTGTTGATTATAACACATTTGCAAAGAATTGTGAAGATGCATTTTTAGTCGACGATGAAGTGGATAGTGAGAAGTTTGTGCCGTATCCTGCAGCTGCGCCAATTGGAGATGTCCATAATATACCTACACCACCTCCAATGACGAGAGAATTATTGTATCGTTCAGTATACGATGAAATTGATACTAAAAAGAAAGGAACTATTTCACAATTGGATTTAGTTAAAGCAGTAAGAAAAGGTAGAAGAAGCAGTATTGCTAAAATCTTTGGCGATAATGCAATTCAAGATGCTGTTCAAGCCTTTCAAGATATGGATGTTGATAAAAAAGGGGAAGTTACATGGAGCGAATTTTTTGCTAAAGCAGAGGAAGCATTTGTACATAGACCAAATGATCGCGTAAATGCACCAAGGCGTAGTAGTTTAAAAATGAGGCGTGCCTCTAAATTGGTTTCTGGCCCAAAAGCGCCACCACTACCAAAAAGTTAAATGAAGAAAAATACGAGTATAATATATCTGTAACATGTATTGTACCGAGCGCAGAAAACATTTACAATTTTTTGAGATGTACCCACACCGCATAAAATGAAAAAATGGAGAAAATGTGTGAGAGTTTTATTTTAGACCCAAAAGAAGAAGCACTTAAAAACTTCTTAACTTTAACTCATCATCAATATTTTTTAAAAAAATGAATATAATATCATATTAAAATATATATATTTAAATTTTTTATAAAAAAGAGTGTAAATTATTATTATATTGTTTATTATTATTGAAAGAAATTGATTCACACAAATCCTTTTACATGAACTGCATATATACGCAAATGGCAAGTGTACAATATTATCACATCCGTTTTTTTTTAGGGCGTATATACACAATTAAATTAAAAGTATTTCAATGCTCGACTTTTTGTTTCTGTTTTTTTATTGTTTTACCAAGCGTTTGCATCCATAATTGATTAACAGCATTACAAGTATCATTTTCCTGGCTATCAAGGGGGCTACAGCAATTTTCTTCAACTTTACTCAATGGACGGCGGCCAAATTCTTTTGTCAGTGTTGCAAAACGATTTGTTAATGGTGCAAGTGATAACCGTTCCTCTTGATTGTCACTTCCAAAACCAAAATCAATATTGTCCGTCGTTTGTTTCATTTTTTTGCTACTTTTTTTCTCAATATCCTGTACTACCATTTCATCATTTTCAGCACTTTCGCCATTCGCTGTACTTGTATTATCATTTAATACAACACTATCACTGCTCAAAACTTGAACTTTTTTTGTATCTACAAGTATATCAGGATGGACTTCGTTTAATACGAAAGGCAATGCATCGTCGTAGGAATACAATGTCTCGCGTATACGCTTATGTCGTTTCCACGTTGATAAAAATTCAACTGGCAACAATGATTGACGTTGTAAATTCAAAAAATGTTCACTCCAATATATTTCTTGTTGTTGTCGATATAATTCTAACTCAGCTGCGCGAATATGGTCTCTTTTTTGTTGTGCCTCGCGGGCAATTTGTGTCAGCGCAACCCTGGCAATATGTCGTACATGTTGATCTTGCTCCAGTGCATTTTCGTTTACCGCTTCCAACTTTTCAGAAAGAAGTTTTAAATGATTTTGTATAGCTTGTTTCCTTGAATCTAAAATTTTATCTGGAACATTCGCAACATCAACTGCCTGCTGCCATGCACTGCCTATGCCAATTAATTTATGCGAACCCATTTCTCCACTAGAATGTGATCCAACCATTTTACAATGAACGCATACTGGTATTTCACATGCTTGGCAATAAAATTCAACATCAATATGCGGATGCAAAGGACACTTGGAATTAAATATTTGCAACGTATCTCCCATTCTTCGTTGCATAATTGACAAGCGCCGTTTTTTCTTTTTAAAATCTTTTAATGGTACCCGTTTATGCCTTGCAACAACTTTATTTGCACTATGCATTTCTATATCACAAGTTTCACATAATTTTGCATCATCTGCACTACAATATAATACCGCTTGTTTTTCCTCACACATTTCACAGATTTGTATTTTGTTATCAGTAATGTCAGAACCTTCGTAATTGAAACGAATTAAATATTTTGGAAAAACTTTTTCTGAATCTTTAATATAATATGACCAGGTATATTTACCACCATCACTATAAACTTCATCTGACATTTCATCTTCCTCTGTTTTTGGTATCGTATGATATACACTATCGTATTTTGATTCATCAACTGCTTGATATGAATCAATGCAGTTGTTTTTCCCATCATTTCCAACTGTTATTGTTGTCTCTTCGTTGTTTTTAATTGGCATGTCGTTCTCGACGTTTCCAATCGGTGGCACCAATGTTGGTATAACACCAGTGCGTCCAATGGCAACAGATACACAGACTAAAGTGCACGGGCCGTTAGGTCGATCAGTTTTTCCACTTGGTAAAGCCCCATGTACAAATGTCATACCAGAACCATCTTTTGGAAATTGTATACCATATTTTTGTATACTTTCTAGTGTATTTTGTTTTCCCCATGTATCTTCATCAATAAAACAATCCAGAATCAATTTATCCTGAGATGCACGATCAAATTTTACGCCGACATGTGGATTTTTAATATCCCAGACAGACAAATCAGCAACAGAGTCTGAGCGCCTAGTTGCTAAATGTAGCTTGTACAATATATTATCATATTCCGTCGTATGTTTTTGTATTTCCGTACAATTTACAGCTGTGGTATTGGTAGTAGTAGAATCCATAGTTGACAAAATACTAAAAGTTTTGTTACTACTGCGCTGTTCAGTTTGTAAATGTTTGTATAAGTGTGTATGTATGTATCAATATACGTTTCGATCTGTATATTTTACAATCGGTGAAACAGGTTCTTGTATGTGTCCTGAGAGTATTGAACCATTTTGTTGTTGTTGTTGCCTAACTTGTGTGTAATGTGCATTTTGTATTAATAATTATAATAATAATACATAGTAGTAATATAATAATAATATGTGATGGTAGGCGGTGGTAGTGCTATAATTTCAATAATAGCTGATTATAATTATTTAAATAAATTGTTTTTCATTATCATTAATAGTATAATGATAAGCAATTATTATCTTCTATAACGTCTTTTTGATGACCTCGTGCGCCTCCCTCAAACTAGTTGCTCCTTATTCATAGGTGGAAATAAGTACAATATTATGTAGTGTTTGTTGAGTTAAAAAGAAACCAGAGTTGTTGGAAAAACCCCTTTTGAAACAATTGCTAGAGTTTATACTATGTGATTGCTAGGGGAATTACTGCAGCTATTTTGGTCGTCTGGTGGTATTATTTTTTTAGTATACTATTACTTATTATTATTAATTAGTCGTTGTGCTGTTGCTGTTGTTGTTGTTTGTACAGAGTAATATAGAAGAATAACGGTAGTAGCGGCTCCAGCTAACAGGTAAACCAAAAAATAGAACGTCATACGTGCAAGACATAAATTATACCGGAAAGATTTTTTTTTAAATGCAATATATATATTGTATAATTAATTCGTTTAATTTATAAATAATGGCGGACGAAGACTGGACGCCAGCAGATGAAGAAAGGGATAAAATAGATAGATTAGACGAGGCAAAGGCAGATGCTAAAAATTTGAAGAAAGAGTTATATTTAGCAAAAAATGCTGCAAAAACATTATTAAAAACAACCATACCAAATACATCACGATCTTATGATTCAGATGAATCAAGTTTCGAAACTGTGAACACAAAGTATACACATTACGATTTTAAGAAAGCAGATGAATTCAACCGTGATAATTATAAGAAATATAAACGTTTAGATAAAGCAGATCCACAAGGAGCTTTGTATAGAAAACTATTAGCAAAAGCTGGTATATCAAGAGCCCATGTTGAAAATATGCCACGAGAAGGAAAGTTAGGCCAATTTAAATTGGGGAAGCTTAGCACTAGATTATACGACCAGATTGATAAAGAAAGACGGTATGATCAATATTATCATTGGTTACCACCAAAAGATGAAGAAGAAAAAATTGCTGAAGAAGTTAAAGAAATATTATCTCCGTCACGCTTAAATATGCTAAGTCCGAAAGAACAGGCCTTAACTGTAATTAGAAAAACACCAACACGGCCAGTTGATGTAACTTTGCCAAAACGGCGTTTGGAATATGCCAAAGCAGAAAATCCTCCGCCTGGATTGGCACCAGAGCAAAAAAAACATTTAGATAGCCGAGGCAACCATGTTTTCTATAATTATTCTGGTGCTTTCAAAAAAGGTAAGATGCATGGTATTGGTACTTATTGCTTTTCTGATGGTACTGTTCATACTGGACGTTGGGTCAATAACCGTAGAAACGGTAAAGGTATATCCAAATATAAACATGGGCATGTGTATGAGGGTATGTGGAAAGATGATAAATTCCATGGAAAGGGCACTATTACAATGGGTAGTGGTATGAAATATTCTGGTGATTGGGTCGATGGAAAACGATGTGGTGATGGTGTTATAAGGTATCCAGGCGGACAAGTTTACGATGGTAAGTGGAACAACAATAAAAAAAATGGTTGGGGAACAATGACAAATAGCAGTGGTTTTAAATTTGTAGGTACATTTAAGGATGATTTAGTGGAAGGGCCTGGTGGGTTTTATCAACCAGATGGTAAAAGAACGACTAAATCATGGTGGGAACGCACTACATTTAGTAATTTAATCAACGTTGTTAAAAATGAAAAACGGAATAAACGAAAGAAAGAAATCGAAGCATTTAGAGAGAAAAATAAACAATTGGATGCTGATTTATTAGATGCTTATGTACAAGATGTCCGAGAATACAATGAGCAATTGGCGCGTGAAAAATATGAAATGGAGCTATTAGAACAACGTAGACAACGTGAGGAACGAAGAGAAAAAATGCGTCAAGCTAAATTAGATGCAAGTGCGGCTATGCAAAAGGAAAATGAAGAGGGAAAATAATTATTACGCGCAAGTACGCTACGTGTGTGGTGTGCATTAGAATAAATACGCGTATTAAACAAGGTCGTACCGAATAATACATGTGATAATACACAACACACACTTCTCTTATAATTTATATATATATATGCCTTATAGAATTATATAAAAATATATTATTTTTTTTAAAATCATCAATCTTTCTAGAATATCCGCATCGTACATTTTCTTATTTACCGCCAAATTCCTTCTTTCTTACACTGTGCGTGTTTTCTTTTTATTTTAAACATTAATACCACTCCCAATGCTTGTTACGCTTTTTACGCCTTCACTTTTACCAACATACATTTTTTTATATTCCTCAAATGCTTGATCTCTTAAAACTTCTGATGTTTGAGAAATGTCATTGTTATTATTAAAATTTGTATCTTTGACTCTAACAATCGTTTTAGTATATATGTCAAGCCCTCCATTATTTTTGTTTCGTCGAGGGCGTGCACTTTGGGGGCGCTTTTTGATCTTTGCACTTGCACTAGCTTTTACCATGGCCGTTTCCTTGTTCTGCCCGGTTTTGTTATACAAATATTTTTCAAAACTTCTAGGAGATATCCGAGGCCTTGGCATAAATGCATTTTTCTGCCTACTTTTATCATCATTACCCTTTCCCCCAATAGTATCGTTTGATTTGTCAATAATCATCATATTATTTTCTATTAATTTATTCATATAAACAATTCTAGGAGCATTTTGAGGTACAATTTTTAAATCTGGCGATTCCTCTGATGGTTTATTCATTGCATGTTGATAATACAGCGAGGCATGAAGTTTTGAAACTTGTGGTTTTTTTGGATTAATTTTTGAATGAGGATTGTGTCTCGAGGATGCTGATTGGCTAGCTTTCATCTTTACCTCCTCTTCATTTGATCGATATTTTGAATTGCGTTGCGAAGATACTGCTCGATAAATTTGATATGAATTAGCATTTGCAGACACTCTTAAATTTGTCGCTCTGTTCTTCGTTAAATCTGGCTTTACTTCGATCTCGGAGATGCGTTGGAACGTATCTTTCATTCTATTTTGAGTTATTGGAACGGAATATACGATATGCCTATATCTGGGCGAGTACATTTGTCTTAGCACTGGATTAGTTACCTGCTTTCCTTTAAACCTTGTCATAATATTACGCCTGCTGGCAGTAGACGCACTCTTAGGACGGCGTTGGTTTTTTCTGTCCATGATTTTGAGTTTCTGCTTCGTTTGATTTGAAGTTGCCGTCCGTGGTCTTTGTTTTTTGCGTCTTTCCCCTCCATTATTACTACTTCCACCACCATACACAAGTCTATTGTCGTATTGTTTTCTTCGCGAATCGAAATGTACGTTTTCTAATTCACGCATTGTAGTCGTTTTATTACCAACGACTTTTAATGAGTTTGCCTGTTTATTTTTCTTGAATTCAATACTTTTTGCTGATTCTAGCTGTCGTTGCTTTTGTTGCTGATTGTATACACCTTTAATTCGGTTAATTTCATCTATTCTCTTTCGCATTTCCATTAATGTTACCTGTGCACTTTGCAATGGTGCTTTCGTTGTACTAGGATTTACGATGGAATCCTTTTTAATATTCCACGTTTTGATTGTTTCCACACCGATTGATTGGCTTAATTTATCATGCTGGATAGCTGACGCATACTGTGGTATGGAAGCAGTGGCATGATTTTGTGGTGGCGAAGATGTATTTATTTTACCACCACCAGCACGCGATGGTGATACTCGAGGTGAATTTGATGTGATGCCGCGATGGATCATTGAATAAGTATCTCTAAACATTTCATGTCTTTTTATTTCTTTTTTTTGACGATTTGATTCTTTTATAGCATCAAACTCTAGTTGTAGCAATTGTGCGTTGATTTCAACTGTAGTTGTAGGTGAAGTTGAATTATTGGTATAATGCATCGATGATGGTGTAGGTGATCGTGGTCGTTCTAATCGTGTATCATTGTCATCGTCTTTACGTGGCTCATCCTTACTATAGTTGTTGTTGCTGCGATCATTATAGTCTGTTTGGGGTGAAGATGGTCTCATCATTGCTTTGTAATATTTTAGCCGCTCATATTCTTGCTGTCGCTTTTTTTTTTCTTCCTCCACAATTCTTTCTGCTAAAATTTTTCTTCTAGTAGGATTGCCATTATTGCCATTTCGTTTTTTCTTTGCTCGTAGCCGTGTTTGTTGTTTTGCTGGCGATGGTGGCCTAATTGAAATTTCATGTTTTTTTATTATGCGTTTCTTACGTCTATTTAATGATCTTGCCGTTCTTGGTCTTTGTTGATTTCTTCTGTTTTTACTACTGGTACCATATGAGCCTATAGTATTTTGTTCGTACTGCAAACGTTCGCGTCGCTGTGCATTACGACCATTTAAAGTAGAAGCCGATTGTGGTCTAGTTTTTCGTCGTTCAATTAATTTTACTTTTGGTTGTTTCATTTTATGAGAGTTAAAATTATGAGGATTTGCTTTTCTTGGAATGAGTGAAGATGCATCATCCCTACCTACAGCAGACGATGATTCCATAGTTATTGGTACAAACTCGTTCAAAGAACCATATAATTGTACATTTAATTGTTCGTTATCTTTTTCCGCCATAATTTCACTTTTGCCGATTCTTACACCAAAAATGTGCGTTCACTACTACAATTCTTTGTAAATAATAATAGCTAGTAATCGTTAATAGAGACAATACTCCAGACACCAAGAAGGTATTATATATAATAGTAATGAATGGGTAGGGCTAGCACTAGAGTGATGTCAATAGGTTGCGGGATATTGTGTATGAAAGGAACTAGATCAATACATGAACGATGTGTGTATACACATGGTATGAGAAAACGTTCAGGTAATAACTGATGATGATGAATTATTATATTATCAATTATTATTATTGATATTTTTTTCTTCTGGTTTATTTATTACTACTACAAAAAAAGTAGTTTTAACGATTAACTCCATACTCAATGCGAATATTATTTTATACCTTAAATATACTATGGAAGGTATTTGATTTCATCACATCCTATATCTTTTATTAAGGTGTATATAATATTTTGTACATATTATCTAGTATATTTCGTATACAAAACATTGGTTTTCATCTATTACTGTCTTTTCGTAGGGATAGATAATTTTACTGTATAATAATAATATATAATAATAATAATAATTAATTAATAAATAATAATAAATGTAATTAATATAGAATAATAATAGACGTGTATGTGTTTTTGCGATTTGCGATTTGCAATTTTATTATTATTTTTATTTTTTACGTTAACACTGTTTATCATTGATAGCAGAATATTGAATATTATTAACACGGTGTATTATTATATTTTTTATGAATATCCTCTCTAACCCTAATCCTATCCCAACCACTGCTTATTTCCCTCTCATCATTGGTTGACAAAGGAAATAATAAATAACAATATAAATAATAATAAATAATAAGGATTTTTTAATTTATTATTGAATTAGAATGTGCTAGCCCAGGGCTAGCTTTTAAAAAAAAAATGATGGGCCAAAAGGTGCCGCATATGTTCTCGATCACTGTCCTACCTGAACTTTATTTTACATATATTATATGTGTGTGCGTGTATGCATTACTGCAATTTCATGATAGACAAAAATATAGAAGACGTTTGATAATACCATGAGTGCGACGAATTATGCGGGAAAGAAAAGTTCTGTTGTTGTTAACGATGGAAGTATTTATCCAAAGGTAACTTTAACTTTTGCGCAATCGATTGATGGATCTATTGCTGGTATTACTGGAAAAAGGCTACGTTTAAGTGGTGCTGAATCAATGAAATATACGCATGAATTACGCGCAATACATAGGGGTATATTAATAGGTGTAAATACTTTAATTGCAGATAATCCATCCTTAACAGTGCGGTTATGCTCTGGAAAAAGCCCACAACCTGTTATATTGGATTCTAAGTTGCGAATACCAATATCATGTAAATTATTAACGAACGAAAAGTGTGTGAAACCAATAATATTATATTGTTGTGATGTAAATAAGAATAATGGTACAAAATTAAAACATTTAACTGAGCTAGGTTGCATATGTATTAAATGCAAAAGTAATGATGGGCATGTTGATTTAAATGATGGTTTGAAGTTTCTGAGAAAAAAACCGTATCAAATAGATACACTTATGGTTGAAGGTGGTGGCCAAGTTATTACTAATTTTATACGGTTACATTGTGATAAAAATAATGCTTTTCTCATTGATCAAATTATAATTACGATCGCACCAACATTTATCGGTGGTGTTAAAGCTGTTAAATCATTGTTGCCATATGTTGATAATAATGTAAGTGGGGAATATTGTTTTCCACGATTGATAAATATGAAAACAGAAATGAAGGGAAGTGATATTATTATTAAAGGCAATTTAGATTTTTCTTTATAAACTTTTAGCATTTTTAAAAAATATTGTGCGTGTGTGGTGCTCATAACGATACACACAGTGTACGTTAATTAAGGTAGGTGGACAAATAAAACATAAAATAATTTATTTAAAATTTGAACAAAATATTACGTACGTTATTTGTATTTTGTTTAAAAATACGAAAATGTTACCGTAAAGAGATTTAGTGTCAAGCTGGACATAACTTACAGGGTACACTGACCCGCTCTAAAATTTCATTACCATCACACTACCAATTCATCACAAGTGACCATCTTTCCAAATGTTTTGGAACCGAAAAATGTTAATAAATTAGCATTTTTATTGTATATGTTGGCATTGAAAACTTTATTATCTGTACACGCATATAATATTTCACAAAATAATTTATAATGTGCAGTATCTTCTTCTATACGAACATGTTTTTCATTTTCGTCGTTGTTTGCTACAGATGTAACACGACAAATTAAGTGTACCGGTGAATTTTGTAGAAATTTTAATGTATGAAAACCTAACCAACCGATTTTTTTTCTTCGCTCTTTAGTATTGCATTCACTGTAATCTTTTTGTAACAGATTTTGTTTTACATTCAACATTTTGTTTATATTATCTTTATCTATTAAATTCCATCCAAAATTACATGTTGGAATATTGTATGTTTTGATTTTATCAATTCCACTAGAACCAGAACAAGATCCTATTTTCAATACTAAATCTTGTAAACTATCTGTGCAAACATTAATGCCAAAAATACGTTCATTTATTTCACGTTCCAATATATTCTTTGCAGTATACCTTGTTTTTTTAATAGATAAAAAAAATCTTCCCATGTTATCGATTGGCGTCAACCATGAACAAGTCATCAGATTGATTTTATTTTCTGATGATATACTTGATAAAATACAAACCGGGTTTGGGTATAAAAGTCTCGATGTTAAATGCCTTTCAACCATATGGAGCTTGTTTAAGGGCGGTGTTCCATTGTTACTCCTATCATTCATGTTTTCAACCACTAAAAAACAGCGAGGAAATCAACCAGGGGTACAAAAAAAAAGTAAAAGAAACTCTTGGACCATACATACATGTAATACACTGCCACTACCACCTAACCCAACAACAAAAAATTAAAATAATTAATAAAATAATAATGTCGTAAGGGCTGAGGAAATCTTTTAATAAATAATTTATTATAATAATAATAAGGTCCGTTGTCCTAACTCCAGTCATTTACGGACATTATGGAGCAAACTGTCTTGCCTATCTAATTTTGGTATGAGACCAAGTATGATGTAAAGAATACTTGGTTGATTACCAAATTAGATAGGCAAGGGAGTTAGGCGGAGTTAGTCCGTAAATGACTGGAGTTAGGACAACGGACCTTATTAATAATAATAATAAATTAGTGTATAAATAATAAATAATAATAATAATAATAATAATAAATACTACTACAGAATACCCGCCGTATAATTAATTATAATAATAATAATAAATAATAATTATAATAATAATAAAAAAATATAAAAAAAATAGTTTTTTTTTCCAACAAAAGTTGAAAGTTGGGCTATTTGTGCGAGTTTTCTTTCCTATCATAGAAAGTACGTATTTTAATACACTAAAGTAATAATATAGTAATACGTTATATTATTCCATACAGTATAAGTAATAATAATAATTATAATAAATAATACTCTACCACGGGTGATACTCGATAATCGAATAGCAGAAGCTTTGAGTAATGAAATAAACCTTAAATATATATAGCAGGTAAATAGCATTACATCATTTAGTCCGTAATACACTTCGAGGTACATTAAATTTTTCTTGTAATCTACCAAGTATGAGCCTATCTATGTCGATAATTTTAAGATACCTTCGTAGTGCTATGTCGGACTAAATGACGTAATGTTATTCACCTGCTATATTTTAAGGTTTTCTCATTACTCAAAACCTCTGCCATTGCGAACTCGGAACCTGAGTATTCGTATTGTTATCAGTGTTATTATTATTATGAGCTACTTCTATCATTCGTATAGTTATTAGTGTTATTATTGTTACTATTATTCGATTCGTTATCAGTGTTATTACTATTATTATTACTGTTGATAGCACTATTTTAGTCTTTAGTATACTTTAAGTACGAAGTACCTTACAACCACAAAATGAGAGCCCCTTTTTTACAACATATTATAAATTCTATTTTTATATAGTGTGTAAACATTTACTATTTTATTTCCGGAAATACTGTTTTCAAAATTTAACTTTGTTTTAAATAAATAAAGATAGCTTTTTTTACTGTCTAAGTACATAAAAATTGTCATAAAATATCCATTAGGTTATTGGGGGGAATTTTGTGCAAGTTTCTAGTTTTATTTTATCACTAGTAGTAGTAGTAAAAACATAAAACTACTACTGTAACTGCAACGCGATCATGTGCAGCAGTGTTATTATTATTACCTGTATTAATTATTGAGAAGAAAGGAAAAAAAAAAGAAGAAAAGTAATAATTTCAAATAATAATAATAAATAATAAAAAAAAAAATAATCACCAATAATAATAATAATTGCTCTGCATCGAGTAAGAAGAAGGATGGGAACTTCCATCCACTCACCCGTATTGTTTTACGATAGATCTAACTTTGTGCTACATATAAACACACAAGCATACGTACAGAAACGCACGTATATATATATATCCAGTAACAATAGCAGTAAAAATGGATGGTTTGGGATCGATCAAGTCAAAAGATAATGCAGTGTTAGGTTGTACGACGTCTCAAGATGTAAACGTGGAACTTACGAATCTTGAAGCGGAAAAGGAGAAGACGAAGAAAAAAAAGAAGGAGCTGAGAAACCGAGATCGGGCGAATACAGCCATATCTTTTCCCGATATAAAATTGTCTTATCGCTACCACGTTGGATGGGATGGGACTTTTGTTTTATTTTTGCTGCTTTTATTATCCGGGCTATCAGGATACTTGGTATATGAATATTCGGTACATTTTACTAACTTGTTCCGTGAATGGGTTTGGGTATACATCGTTTTAACTATTGCATATTTCATATCAACAATATTTCTCCTTGTCAAATGGAAAAGTGTTGCTTCTGATTACACAAGACGAGCTTTGGCCCTACATAATCCCCATTCTAACAACTCGATAATATGGCGTATATACAGAGAAACCTTCATTAACGGCAAATATTATTTATTAAAATTATATTTAATCGAACTGTTCGAAAGTTTTAACCAACTAAATAATGTAATTAATGTTTACTTATGTTCATTGCCTGTTGGGGCTACCAGTGTGTTCTGCTTGCTTCTAGGAATCGACAGCTGGGTACGAGCATACCAAATTTTACAGAGAAATACACCGGAACGTCGTGATCGACAAATCATGATTGATATAGTTATGGATTTGTTATGTATGATTGTTCCACTATGCATTATTTGGTTTGGCTATAAAGTACCAATTTCACCAGGTGAAATCATTTTAATTACATTGTTTCCCGCACTCTGTTTATTCTCAAAATTACGATCGATATTTAGAGAAATTATTCGATTGAAAAGTTTCGATGTGGTAGGACGTCTCCAATCATCAAAAGCGTCACAAGTACGTCGAAATCGAAAAAGTATTTATTCAGTATTGGAAACAACAAAAGTTGCACGAGAGCAACACAATGCAGTGCCAACATTTGTTCGTAAAGGGTTTGCTGGGTATAATATTTTATATGGAATATT
>JACKZZ010011684.1_pt1 | contig 14341 bp, 9 predicted proteins | sample 8027871 | NCBI WGS metagenome assembly JACKZZ01 (sample SAMN15724774, study PRJNA655200) | protist metagenome | isolation source: fluorescence activated cell sorting (FACS) single amplified genomes of... | place: USA: West Boothbay Harbor, Gulf of Maine | collected 2000-07-19
TGCACATGCTCGTGTCCGGGGGTCCGCGGCCGCTTTCCTTTGGGGTCCGCGGCCGCTTTCCTTTGCGTGTAGGAGGTGAGGCTCTTTTTCTTCGCGTACGCCAGCAGGTTCACGACCTGATCTGAGGTTTTCAGCTTCTCGTCCTTCTGCCTGTTGTCCACCAAATTCCGGAACCAGGCTTCGTTTTGCAGACCCTCCTCAATCTTCTGGACCAGTCGCGCGTCCTCTCTCTCGAACGGAAGAATTTTAAACAACTGCGATACGGACACCCTTTTTACGTCCTGCGGCTCGCTTTCCCCACTTCGCGTCTCCTGTTTGTTTTCCCGGAAAAATTCCACGAGCGGCTTCAGCTCCACGAACAGTGTCGCGAATGTGTCGATCTTCTGCACGGCGAAAGAGCTCTCTTCGCCATCCAACGCCACTTCCACCATTTTCCGTACCTCTGATTCGTTCAGCGCCAGGGCCTTGTTTGTGTCCTTCAGAAGCCACTCGATCAACTTCGAGCCAGTGATCGCCTTCTCAAACACCTTTAGCACTGATAGGGACGTTGGCATTTGTTGCAACAGACGCGCCAGCAGCTTCCAATTGGCGGGCTTCCGGTCGCCCTCTCCGGCACCTGCTTGTTCCCGCATCCACTTATCATCCTCTTCACTTTGATCAAACAGATCCATGTTCTTGGAGCTGTTGATCATGCCCGGCTGCACGCCATCACGGTCAGAGTATATGAATTGATAGTGGTCTGCGATTGTCAGTCTGTTCTCGAACTCAGCGAGCAAGTTGGTGGCGCTATCTTCGCCAGAGTGGTGGGGGCTGCTCGCCTCCAGTTCGTTTTCGACTTGCATGTCGTCTGCGCTTTCGGGCGCTTCAGTCCCTTCTGAGGAGCCGGGTCGTGACTGGCGCCGCGGGAGGGCAAGTGGCGCGCTGTGCACAAGCTCGCATCCCGCCGCCCTTTGTATGTGGTCTCTGGTGCGCGATACAAAGCCTTCAATTTCCGGCAGAAGCTTGTGGCGCGCTTCTTCTAGATGGTGGCGCACCAGCACCAGTTCGTCGACGAACTGCACAAGCGGCGAATCGCGAAGCGATTTTTCAAGCATGGCAGGCGTAGTCGTGGACTCATCGTGGAGCTCTTTCCTGATGATCTTCCAATCTAGTCTGGACGCACCTTCATCTCCGTCTTCTTGAGGATTGTCAACATCATTTTCGTTTCCACGAAAATGAAGAAAAAGCGACAGGTGCCTGCGAAATAGTTTCCGCGTGGCGAGCGGCACTACGCTTCTTGTCCCAATTCTCTCCACCGCTTGCTGCTGCTGCTCGGCCGGACCGCGTTCCGCTGCGAGAACAAACCGCCCGCCACCAAAACCGTGTGCGCCTACCCCCCGATGCGCTGCAACCGGAGTCGTCGCAGCCAGTAAATCGATGTGGCCCACGTGAAGAGATTCAGTTGCGTCTCGGCCCCCCAGACGGCTGAAAAAGTTCGAAATGTCTTGCCGATCCCGGTGTACTACCTCCTCAAGAGCGTGCAGCTTTTCTCCGTTCTTGACCACGGCCAAAAACCCCGCGAGGGACTCCAGGGCTGTAGCGAGAACATCTTCGTGGAACGCGGGAGCGTTGATATGCGGGTGCGCGCGCAGGTCAGAGCGTTCGTCGGGTTGCTGCTGGACGCGGATTCTCGCCGCAATAGTGCGCCACTCGAGGATGCGGTGACGCAGCGGGTACCAGTTCTGCTTGAACGCTTTCTCCACCTCTCTCAGCCTGTCCGGCTCAACAGCGGCTGGCGCGAGCAAAGGAATACCAAGAAGCGACTGCAGCACTTCTGAGATAGAGCTCCCACTTTCGCTTGTTTGCAGATGATACTCGCTCGAACCTTCGGGGGCGAAGCCCAAAAGTTTGTCGCGCAGGCTATTGGCTGCGGTCATACCGCGAACCTCGGCGAGAGCCGCTTGCGTTGCGGCGGCCTCGTCGAACTCGTTTTCCTTGCGCCCTTCGCCTTCGACATCTTGAGAGTTCGCCCAGTAGGAAAGATCCGGCGCGTACAGATGATTTTCTACTATTCGCCTCGCTGCAGCGGATCTTGCATGCCAAACGTTCTTGCGCAAGAAGTTTTCCTCGCCTTGATGCCCTTCATGGGCGCAGATTTTTGTGATGGTGGAGAATGATGCTGGTTTTCCGATGTCCTCCCAGTAGCGCTTTGCGGCAGCAACGGCACCAACAAGTACACGCAGCTGGTTCTCTGCGTCTTGCCCGTCGCCGAATGCAGGATCGCGCGACCCCTCGTCGACTTGCATTCGGTCAGCTGTACGAAGGTTCTCCGAAGGCGCATCATAAGAGCGTCCGAACTGGTCCAGCTCATCGGAAAAGACGGCGCTGCCCAGGTAGTCGCAAACCTTCTTGAGCTCCACGCTGGTCCAATGGGCTGCATGGGGCGGCAGCGTCGGAGCTTCTCCGGATCGTCCACCAGTAACAGTAATGCGGTCCGTTCCAGTCGCAGCCCCAAATACCTCGTGCTCTGCCAAGTACTGCAGCCGGTGCCTCGCTGCCGCAAAAGTAGCTTCGGCTTCATTGTCGCGCTCAAAGGCCGCTGGCGGCGCCCAGACACCAAGATACCGATCCAGCAGGCGCTGCCATGCGCCGCGAAACAAAGCGGCAAAACCGGGGTCGCGTGCCGGAGCCGCTTCTTCTACCTCCGGCAAGGGCGGCGCAGAGTCATACGGATTCGTCCTACTTCTGAGTGCGACCTGTTCCTGCTGATGCAAGGCCTCAGCTTCAGTAAGGTATGATATAGCGTCCCGCAGAAGGTCCACGTCACGCTGCGAAATTGCTGTGCTAGATGAATCAGCACTATCGCCATCAGGGGGAGCAAGCGCGTACTGAACCAAGGCTGCGCCGGTTCGTACTTCTTCATCCGCATAGAGATCGCGAAAGACGCCAGCGGTGAAAAACTCCAGAAGGCTGTGGCTCAGCCGGCTGTCTGCCAAGTGGTAAAACGGGTGCGCGTCGTGGTCGTGGCCGGCGACGACGGACTCGCGGTGTCGCCGCAGGAGCTGCAACTTCCGAACCACTCCGCGAAGGAGGTTCGGCACGTCTCTATACCACTCCTCTGCTCCTACTTTCATCAGCACCAGCCTGGTCGTCAGGTGCTGCAAAAAAACCGACATAGCTGCGCCGCTACGTTGCACCGGAAATGTCAGATCGTTTTCTCCCAGCTGTGCGTCCACATCTTGCGAAATAGCGGGCAGATAGTCAAGTAGCCGATCTACGTCAACGTATGCTATGAAGAGGCCCATACCCCAAGCGTTTGTGACGACGGTCCCCGCGTTTTGCTCCTGATCCTGCCCAACATCTTCATCGCGCGGTCGAGTGCCCAGCAAATCTTGTCGCCCCGCCGCAGTTTCGGCTCCTGTAACACCAGGTGACAGCTGTTTGATGTGTTTCTTCGCTTCGAGCAACAGGAACTCGTGCGCTCTCCGGTGGAAACTCACCAGCGGTTGAATCAGGTCCCCGCGCAGCAAGCCACACAAACTCTCAATTGCGTTGCAGAGCTTCTCAAAATCGTTTCGCTCGTGGGGCTCGTCCCGCAAGTGCGGGGCGAACGGGTCCAACAGGACGCGCGAATCGTCTCCCTCGCTCCCTGTTGAGAGAACCACACCGGCGCGGCTTTTCCAAAACGTTTTGTGGGTATCTGGAATAGACAGCATTCTTTTTCTGACCTCCTGTACCTCCTTCCAGCTGTCGGTTGGGGTTGTGTAGGCAGGCCGCAGGATAGAAGTAAGCCGGTCCCCGCTGCGCGATGGCTGGCCCAAGAGGTCGCTTTCCCCAGCGGCGGAGTCCGGTGCTACGTCCCACAGGTTATTGATGCAGAATGACTCGAAGTCTGCAAGAGAGCAAATCGCGGCTGAGCGCGAGTCATCGAAGTGCAATCGGAAGTGCCCTCCCTTTCTGATCTGAAACAATAGAGTTTCTTTATTCCGTTTCAGGGAGGCTCGTCCAATTCCTTCCTCGTTGCCGCTGAAAACTCCGACGGATTCCGGCAGAAAGTTTGAGCCGAACGCCTCGAACGGATTTAGAAAAGACTCCAGCGTCTGCCACAGAACCAGTGCCCGAAGGTATCCGAAATTGCCTTGCTGCTGCGTCTCGTCTTCGTTCAAGAGATGTGTCTTCCTCGCCGCCTTGCCGAAGTGCCCATCAACGTCGTTCGAATCCTGAAAGCGCAGCAGGCAGTCTTTCTCCAGAACCAAAAGGTTTCGAAGCCGCACTGCGAAGGTTCCGCCACTGTGCTTCCAGATTTGTCTGACCGCCTCGGTCTCCTCGACGACTTCTTCGTCTTCGTCGTCGTCTTCGTCGTCGTCTTCGTCGTCGTCTTCGTCGGCGTAGGAGATATCCTGAGATCTCCGGTCCCCGACAAAAGCATGCGCCGCGGCAATGGTCGAAGACAGGTCTTTGTAGTACATCTCCGTCGCGGAGGACGATGAAACTGTACTCCGTGGCGATGACGCTTCATCCGCGGGCGGCAGGAACAACTTTGCTAGACCCGACTGCCAGCCGCCTGCTGGCTGCATCAAACCTGCGTGGACGATGGATTCCGACTGGTAGTTTTTTTTCAATTTCAAAGGCCCGTTCTTCGAATCACGCTTCACAGCAAAGGAGCGCAGCCCCCCTGTCAAATACTCTTCGACCTGAAGTTTCGTCAAGGGCTTTGGTAGAAAATCGGAATGATATTATTCCACTATGAATGTGGTCGAGCCTGGCGACTCTCGAAGCAATCTACCAACAGCAACTACTTATTTTGTTTTTCCTGAAGTTCACTGCACAAATAGCACTAACAATTCTTTATGTTGGCTTTATCGCTCCTGAAGTGGCTCCAACTCCATCTACGTGAAACAGCTGGGAGTTTGCGTTATCATCATGCTACTTAGCGCATCAAATACACATTGCTTCATCACCAGCTGCATCGGTCAAATTTATCAGACGTCACTGTTACTGTACTGCTTTTCGGTCAAAATCAGATCGTGCGTCAATTTCCGTGATTTTGTAAATTTTCCCAATCGCTTTCTCTTTTCAAACAGCAAAAAGTAAAATGAGACAATTTGTACTACCGTCTCGTTACTCTCGGACCCGTGAGCTGGATTCACCGACCATGAATACGTGTACCGGACGTCGGGTTCGAGGCCGGAAATGCGGACTTTCAATATTGTATGCATTGGAAAAAACTCACTACGCCCAGAAAAACGCAGAACAGTCTGTGCAAGATGAAGTACTGCCAAACCAATGACAACCGCTTCCGCGGATGGTTGGGCCAGCATGACACTTTCTTGCGACTGGAGCACTCACTTGCTGTATCACACGTAAAATAAATGTGCATTTTTCGTGAGCATGCCAGATTATTTGCAAGGGGTATAGCAACGCGATGTCCTTCACACCGTTGTCGCCAAAGCCAGACGCCTGCCGAACTTTCAGATTTTTATAGTCCCGGGCCCGCGATTATGAAAATGAAGAGTTTCTCTATCAACATCGCCGTTGTGTGACAAGCAGTCAAGCCTGTTCACTTCTTGTGGTCGCACAACTGGTTTGTACAGCAAATTTTAGAAGCAGTATCATGGCGCTTCACCTTTCATAACAAAAAGCTTACATCTCAGGCACAAACGATTGCCGCAGGGATGCAAAGAGAAACGGACGCTGTCATGCTCAGCATGCCTTTAGAAGTGATAAGTAGCAAGAGCTCTTCCTGGTTTCATAGCAGTGTGTAGTGCTGGCAAGCACCAGCGGTACTCGACTTCCAGGGAAAGGTCCTTGTCACCTTGTCAACCTTGTCAGATGCCCACTCATACCAGCTCGCTTCAGTTTCTCTTGGACCCGGGTGACCTGGGAAGCAGACGCGCAGGCGCACGCGGCCGGGACTCGGCCTTCCGTTGGGGCCGACGCTATTGAGAAGTGGCGAATCAGACGGGTAACCCTCCAGAGATTCGAACCATTCGTGGAACCCTTGTCGACTCAGGGGCCACACAGGGTCGTACATCAGAATACCAGTCAACGTCACGGACCCCTTTTTGCTATCTCTCTCAACGACCGCATTCGCTCCAAAAGACAGCGGGCCCTTGTTATCAAGAACCCGGTCCTCGGAACTAGTTGCAGCAGCAAAATCATGTGCATTCGTGGGTTTCTGTCCGTGTTGCTGCATCCACTGCTCCGGCCCCGCGGCGGCTGCGACAGGCCATGAGCCGGTAATTGCGCTTGGTGTTTCACCACGACTGCTGTAGTACTCCCGACCCCCGGGATTGAAAGGTGCAACGCCCGCGTCCCCCGCATTATAGTAGGGCGAAGTAGTTGTGTTGGAACGGATCACTTCATCTGCCTGTGCCACACGCCCGCCGGAAGAAGATGCTGGAACAGAACCTTCCACTACTGACGTGCGCCCCGCCCTCACAGATTCATGTCCACCGCTAGCTGACTCGGCATACCTCCTTTGACCACTACCCTTGTATCCAATGTCAAATCGACCTCGTTTCAACTTGTAATGCGCGCACGGTCGAATCTGAAACACTGGCTGTTCGATCGTGTTTGTGATGCCATAAGTAATCTGCATTTACAAATTGATGCTGAGGGTGATTTTACAAAGCATACGCGAACCCAGGTTTTGAAAGCGGAAACTCCAAGCAGCGGTGTGAATGCGCCGCTGCTGGGCGATCCAACGAGAGCGATCGCCCATCCCCACTGCAGGACACCCGATTTGAGAATGCGGTGGCCCGTTCCCACCTTTTTTGCCTTCCTGTTTTCAACCGACATGATCGCTGCTGCCACCACCGTTCTTCCGAAGATTACGCGCAGGAATAGACCGTGGAATGAACTGGAGCCGCGATAGATATCTGCAAACAGAGATGAAAACCCGAAAATTCACCCCAATTCGATATCGCGTGTAGAGCAGAGACGACGTGTGGGTCCCCGATATTGAAAATACGAAATGCGTGGTATTAATGCATGGATATGGAAATCAATTTTCACCAGATGAATGGCTTCGGGCAAACGACAACTTTCCAAGCCGCGTTTTTCTGTCACAAATGTGTGTGCGAGCCCGAATTTGGAATTGGCGAATCGCGCTTCAGGATGTAATTGTTGAGCTCTAAGGATACAAAGCTCACGAGCAAAGTAAAGAGATACACGAAATAGTGTGAGAGGTCCTGGCACATACAAGAGCAAAAAGCGACTTTTCTGAAGTCTAAGTCACAAAGCTACTGTGTAAACGCTTACACTGGTAGCAACAATGACGACTTCTAATGGGAGCACTTCTTGATGCCTAAGCTTCCTGGAGGTGAATACCTCGATCAAGAGTAGAAATCCAACTACTTAAACGCCAAATAAGTAAATCGGAAACTCTACAGCTCCCAGATACTGTAAGTATGTATGTACTCCGACCTAAGCCAGCGTCCTGCCTTTGAAAAAAAGATTGCGAGTTGTTAAGGTCGCATCTATGAAGACATTCGACATCTGCACGATGTGAGTCTCAAGTTATCAGGGTCAATAATAGCAAGCACGTCTTGCTGCAGGTACTTCTTAGCAGGAGAATTAGGATCCTTCGCACTAGCTAAGCTCAGTGCTATCGCAGCCGGAAAAAACAGACAGTGATATTTTCACTGATCTTTACGACTCGGAAAGGACCGACGAGCTTAGCGACATGGCTTTTTCGGGAGGTGGAGACCCATTATCGATCTGCTGCTCCCTGTCACAAAATGCCTTCTAATACAACGACTTCGATGCCTGGCACAGGGTGCCAAGGCTTCGACGCTTTGCAGTTACTAGTTTGGACGCTGCTCCTGCGTCTGCTCACAAGATCACCGTCTGTGATGCGAGTGGCTACGTTAGATTGGAGATCTTGAAAAGAGCAGGGATAAGATTAAGACGAGCCCTTTGCTGACTTGTCTGTTGTACTATGCGAAAACTACTTCTTTGTACGGTCGCAGCAGCGGAACTATTACTTCATGATCAGTCTCAGGAGAATTCCTTTCTCGTGCCGCAAACGAACTCGGCCTCGCGGTACTCAAACTAAAAACTAGATCATCCAGTCGCCGAGGTAGTAGTGCTAGCCGTACGGGCAAAATAAATAGATCAATCTGCTTCAACTGTTCTCCTCTGATTTAGGTTATCGCCATGATGTCATCTTCACCATGCATGATAGATATGATCTAATTCAACGCGTGACAGCAAAAGATCTACGTCTCGCTGTGATCTACGTCTCGCTGTGCTGGTAAAAGTTGAAATAAGATCGCTGCTTCTGTTCCTGTTCTAAGGCGATTTGTAGCCGACGCTTTGAGTGTTTCCGGCTGTGATATTAAGGTGAGACTTCTTCTAAACGATCAGAGCCACGGAGCTTTTTTCGTTTTAACGCGAACTAAAATGTGGGTGGCCGCATCATCGTGCTACGCCTGCACGATAAACGGACCTACAAAATGGGCGTGATATAATTTCCGCTGGGCTAGGAAGTTCCAGATCGTAAATTACCGACAGCAATCTGTCGATGGAAATAACAAAATAGATCAGGGCCTGCGCGGCGGGGAGATCGATCATGTAAAACATAGCATAACACGGACTACAAAGAGCTGCGCATGATCAAAGCCAAACTGTAACTCCTAGATCTATTCACCGGCCGCGGGCATGATCTCAGGTGTTCGATATTTTTCATTCTCGATGCCTCCTTTCCTCGAGAAATGACTGCCACCAGAGGAGGCGCTCCTGGTGTGAAGCCTGCCACATCTCGGGCACGCACCTAGCCGACGCGCCACGGAATCAAGGTGGGAAATCGAGCAAAGACGAAACCATTTCGACAGTTTGTTTCATTTCAGTTTTCTTCCCTCGCATCAGAATTATCCACGTGCAAAACTTGCGTTCAAATTATTTTTTTCGTAGCTTCGTCTTGGTTTCTATCCTGTTAAAGTAAAACCATCATACAAGAATTGCGATGTCATGAAAACTGCCATCGGCTCAACGGAAATCTATCTATCATCCACCAAGTCCATGCTTTTTTGCCGTTGAGCGCTTATCTTACTCATATTTCGATTGAAGTGCCGGTGCCTCGCTGCCCTTTACCAACGCAAAGTTGCAGGAAGCCGGTTGCTGCGTAGTTGTCAGCAATGAGAACGCTCGTCCAACCAGCTCCGGTCTGCTCATTCGAGGTCCAATCGCACATCAACGGCCACGATTTTAGAATTATTCGAGAAACCGCTTCTGCAGGTTGTATTTTTCTCCCAGACTTAGATCTCGTAGTGGCAGTGGACGTGGGAAATGTGCTCTTAGGCGCTCGAAGAAAGACGCGCCTCTGCCGTACTCAGGAACGTCGCTTTCTCGGGCGTTTTGAATGATTCAGGAAGTCGCAATCGCAGAAACCGTTCCGGGGGACTGTACTGCTCGCTCGTCTGCCAGGTCACTTCCGGCGCGGCGCTCTTCCGGCTTCGCTCGTACATAGACCATACGCCAACATGGCATGGTGGGCATCTTCTGCGTGCGAGCTCCGGACAATTCATTAAAGCGAAACCCACTAAATTTCCTATTTCTAACGGCTCGCCACACAGGTTCAAGAACGCATCTTGGACTTCAAGCGAGGCCCGAACGGCTTTCGGAAACAGGTAGTACAAGTCTACACCAGCATCGGTTTCGCGCAGCGCTGCAAGTGCGTACTGCTCTGCGTCCTCTTGATCGGAGTAGAAGGGCGAATTCCCATCCTCCAGGTTCATGTTGAAAAAGAAATCGGCGCAAAACATCGGATTTTCGGATTTGATTCCCGCTAAAATGACGTCCCGGTCCAGGTTGCGCCTACTCCGAGTGACGGTTTCCACGTAGAACTCTCGCTGGACAAATGGATCGTTTCGCATCACCTGTGGGATTTCATCCAGACCCTTTGGCACTTTGCCGGGGTAAACCAAACCAACAGAATTGCGCAGTTTCGGCAAGGTCAGGTGCACAATCGAGGGAACATCAGCAACTAGCGGATGAATGTGCTCGTGGTTTGCTATACCAAGGCGGAGCGCAGCCTCTAGTAGTTCCAAGTCGTTGCACGGGTTGTCGATTGTATATGGCCAGTAAGTCTTCAGGAAACGCTTGTCTTCGTAGGGTGGCGTGGTCGGCTCAACATCCAACTGCGCCGAGTGCGAGAGAAGCATCTCTCTGATCAGGTAGTTATGGACAAGAAGTAAGAAGACCCACATTGACATTCCCCATGGTTTATTTATATACACGTAATTTGTCACGCAGCTATCGCGGATAGCACGATCCATGCCATTTCTGTATGTAACACATCGAATGTCGATAGAAGAATCCTGGCACCTGCGCTCTGTCCTGGGTTTTTTTCACACTCCAGCGCGAGCGCGAGGCGTGTTGACGCAAAGCGGGCTGCCGCATATGCTCTACCCATCAGAGAAGTGATAAGAAGACCAAGCCGAGATACTAGGAGTGTAATCAACACAAGAGATGCAGAACATTGAAGAAATGTATTGTAACACGTGTCGGGAAGGTGAACGCTTCGCTTCCTTTCATACGCAGCATCGCTTTGCAGTGTCTCCGGTGCGTGGTGCAACAAACCGCCCGACTTCATCGCTATCTTGACGAAGTGTCTGTCGCTTCGGAAGGCCGGTGGGAGGAACTCGAGGATTTTTCCGTCCAGCTGCAGTACTTTCTCTGCAATGCCAGGGTAGTCTGCCATCTCCGAAGAAAGAAATTTCAAGAGCGACGGGTACACCAGTAGTGCCCGCAAAGATAGATCCGGCCTTGCCTGTCCTTGCAGCAAGATGCCCTGCACACCTTCTTTGTCAGCATTCCAAAATACTTCGGCACATGTGTCCTCCATGAGTTGGACTATGAATTCAGGATCTTGGCGAAGGTTGGTTCCGGCAAAAAGGAGGGCGTCATGATTTTGTGCAACTGCGGCTTTTACAATTTCCTTGTTTTGGCGAAGCCGTGGACTCGCATGCTCGAGGGCTAGTCCATCAAGTTGTACGCAACGACGCACTACTTCTTCTGAGTCACGAACTCGATGCTGCAGAGGCGATTCATACTGCAACACCAAGGCTGACAGCTCTTCCGGAACACTGTCGTACTCCTCTTCTTGAACGTCATCAAAGCGGGCTGCTAGACTTGGATTCGTGAAAGATTCCCACTCACCGAAGTTGAGTGGTTCTATGCTGTGGGGGTAGTAGTGGTCCTGTCGGTAGCATACTGCATTACAGACGTGCTCACCGTCACCGCAGAAGTCACTTATTTGAATGTAACGCTGCATCAAGCATGCTTGCCTGCGTATGGTTTCATCGCGCTCGTGATAGCAAATCCGCTTGCCCTTCGAAGAACAAGGCCAAGGCTTGGCCTTGTTTTTCAGCAGCGCCAGTGAGCAGGAAGAGCACTTGTTTTTGATGCGCGGAACGACATCGTCTACTGCATTTGTCTTGAGTGGTTCCGAGCAGCAGCTCTGAGGTTGAGTTCCGGCTAGCATAGGTGTACTTCTCGGCAGTTGGATGTGCCAATCCGTACGCAGCATCGGACTGGCTCCGTCCAAAAGCTTTTGCAGGAGGGCTTGATCGCATCGGAAGTCGTCATTGGTCACAAATCGAAGTGCGTATGGGTTTTCGCGGACGGCGTCGGCGACTATGGGTTTGTCGACAAGCTCAGGAACACAGTACTTGAGTGCAAGACCGTTTGACCGGACTGCGGTCCGTAAGAGCTCCTTGGTCTGATTCTCAGTGTATGCAGTTGCCGCCGTGCGTCATTTTCTCTCGTGCAGGAGTCCCCTTGCGTGCCCAAAGCCAAAGCCGGTCGCAACGTCACTTCATTCCGTGCTTTCTTGCATTTTTCTGGAAAATACTCGTAATCGTATACATACTGCAACAAATAAAAACTTTCTGCTTCGCCAAGCATATATTCCTCGCTTTGATGTCTGGCACACGCATGCTGGGCTCCAGCTGCGAGATGCATGGCTATGGCTTTTTCATAATGAGTTGAAAAACTTAAGAGCTGGAACTCCGTCTTTCTGGGCCGCGGCTATGGCAAGCTCGGTGGAGTTTCGATGTTTTTCGGGGACGTAACGCAGGACCCAAGGTTTGTGCGAGATGGCCGTCCGAATGAGGCCTTGATGCTCCTGCAGCTCGCTCCGGAGGTATTTGTACGCCCAACCATTTTGATTGATCGCTGATAGGGCAATAGCCAAGTACTGAAGTGAGGAACGGATTGGCACGCTTGCAAACCGAAGGGACCGCCAGTCCTTTCTGACAGCAACTTCAACTACTTCTGCATCGTTGCGAAGAGCCGGCGATGCGTATCGAAGAGCAAGGCCATTAATGTCGCACGCGAGTAGTGCAAGGGGCTTGCTTTCGCGAAAGAGGGCTTCACTGTCTCCCATCTCGATCCGCTTGGCATTTGATGATGCGTACCAGAGGAGCGACGATTCCACTGTCAGTTTCACGAGCTCTTCACGAAACTCCCAATCTAAGGAGCCGAAAATCAGATCTTCGCCAAAATGTGGATACATGTCTTGAATGCTGTCTCCGACCGAAAAACTCGCCCGTCTTCATACCATAATCCTAGAAATGGAATGCTTTGTAAATAAAAGTTACTTTTTTTTTTAGATAAAAGAACCTGGTCGACAAATCTACCAATTTGTGGTCGACAAATCGACCAATTTGTTATAGAATCTGGAATCTCTGAGATAAGATGTCGTCATACATCAACAGAAGTCTTGATGATGATGCAAACCTCAAGTCGCAAGATGAGAGATTTTAGCTTTGGATTTGAGAGGGGAGTTCCTCCTCGTGGATATTTTTTCAACCAGGCACATGCCGCCTAGCTGAAACGTACGGCAACGACATCCACCATCAAAAATATTCCAGAACGGTACGCGCTGAGGCCTAGAATTATTTGCACTACCCTCGTGATTGGGGTCAGACCCTGCGTATATACCCGGGCGTGGTGCCCTCGTGGAACGGCTTTTGTTACGCTGCGAAATTATGACGATTTCAGTAGCCTACGGGCGCCATACCATGCGGGTTGGCCCTTCAAAGTCTTCTGGTTTTTGCCTTTGTCTTTTACTCACGTCTTTCCGGAATCCCGGGATTTTCCGAGTCCCGGGATTTGTCGTGAAACTGGTGAAAATCGTGCAAAAGTAGCTTTGTTTTCTATGCTAATCGCGATGGTAGGACCTCTTTCGCACGAGTTTTCGCACCGTGCGAAAAATCGTGCAAAAGCCTCACACTTGTGTCGCGAATCGCGCTGCTACGGGCCCTGTTTGCGGAGTTGCTTTGTCCTGGTTTTCCGCGATATTTCGCACAAGTCGCGCAGCCAAATCACGACGGCGCGGCCTTTTTCCCCGGTGTGTCTCGCCGTGACACAAATCGAAACAAGCGCTGCGATTTTATCTCGAATCGCGATGGTACGCGCCGGCTTTCGACCGGAGTCGGTTTCCGTGGTTTGTCAGTCGCGACCGCCACGTTTGGGAATCGCGACCCGCACCGCGGCGCATGTGGGCAGTATTCCCCACCGCATTGCTGGCCTTTGCCTGTCGCGAGGAATGTCTCTCGGGTTCTTGTGGTTGTCAATGCGAATGCGCCACATACTGTTCGTTGTCAATACTTGTCAACACGCCAGAGCGACAGCTCGTTGCGTGGTTGTCAATACGCCAGAGCGACAATTGTCAGTCGGGGCCGCGAGGTGTCGCGCTGGCGAATCGTTGTCGTTCTGGCGTATTGACAACCAACGAACAGTATGTGGCGCATTCCACGAACACAAAAGTCAAGCGGTCTTCCTAACCTACCAACACGCACACTAGACACAGCCCATTACGGCTGTTGCCTCTAATTCTTGCAGAGGCCCCCCGCTCGCGCAGGCCGCCCCTCCCGATCACCTCGGCGCGCGCGGGCAGCACTTCCACGTCGGCGGCCACACACAGCGCGTCAGCGTGCCCAACTCTGTGCCCGCCGCCCAACGTCACCGCCGCCCTGTGTTCAGGCGTTATTCGCGGGCCTTTGCGTACGTCTGCCGTGCTCCAGCCGCCTACTTGTGGTTATCCCCGCGCAGAGGCCTAGGCGGCACTACTGGTTCACTTCGGCCGCGTATTTGCGGTTGACCCCGCGCCGAGGCCTAGGCGGCGCTACTGGTTCACTTCAGCTGCACGGGCCCCATGAATGTGTTGCCGCTTGGGACGGCAGGACACCAGGGCGAGCACCCTGCCTGCGGCAGCGAGGCCGACTGCGCGGCGGGCCCCCACTGTGTTTCCCCTGTTGCGGGCGCGGAGCGATGTACGCGACAGGAGCCCCGGCATGCGAGTGGGAAAGGAAGGCGGGGGACCCCGACCAACACGGGGGCCCCCCGCGAGCAG
>JACKZZ010020378.1_pt1 | contig 14339 bp, 8 predicted proteins | sample 8027871 | NCBI WGS metagenome assembly JACKZZ01 (sample SAMN15724774, study PRJNA655200) | protist metagenome | isolation source: fluorescence activated cell sorting (FACS) single amplified genomes of... | place: USA: West Boothbay Harbor, Gulf of Maine | collected 2000-07-19
TGAGCTTAATGGAAGCCTTCTTATGATCAACAAGAACAATAAGCTACAACTTGCTATATCTCTTCCAATGTGTGAGTATATTAAGCTTAATGGTGAAGTTATTGATTCAATAGGTAATGGGGCATTAATGCAAATATCGATTAAAGATAAAGTCTATGACTTTAGATGCGATACATTAGAATCTGCAACTATATGGGTAGAAGAGATGAATCGCCTTCACACAAGGGGTAAATCGCGTATGAATAGCCAAAAGAAAACGCGTATGAATCCTGCTCTCGCTGCTATGATGTCAAAAGTAAAGGACAAGGAATTGGAGACAGCGAAAGGAGTAGAAATGGGTGCAGGATTGAGTGGTATTATGGAAGCAGAGAGTGATAAAGAGAACCCCTCTCAGAACAATCTCAATAGTAATGGAAACAGCAGCAGCAGCAGCAGCAGCAGCAGCAGCAGTAGTAGCAGTAGTAAGAGTAAGGGGGGTCCTTTTAAGTCGATTTCCCCCTTGCAGCGAAAGTCCCCACTATCGCCTCTCACTATGCGCGCACTGAGTAAGGCCAATGTCAGCAAGCCCCGTAGCCCTTTGTTATTAAAGACAGACAAGCAGAGTAAGAGTCCTACCCCTACTACTACTACTACTACTAGTACTACTAGTACTACAGTAGGTACAGTAGGTGGATATAACCGAGATGACATAGAAATGCCTACATCTAGTGACGAGATCCGCCTTTCAACTAGCTCCATGCTGAGACTCATGGAGCAGAACGTCAGATCGTTGGAACAGAGCTCATTGGATAACTTTCAAATGAAAAAGACTACCAAGCCTATTCCTACTACTTGTACTAGTACTAGTTGTAATAGTGACAGTGCTACAGCAGAAGAGTCAGTTCAGGTTAGGTCCAGTTCCAGTTCCAGTTCCAGCAGTTCCAGCAGTTCCAGAAGTTCCAAGCTAACCGCACCTGGCTCGACTGACGACTCTATCGGATCAACAGAAGGCTCAACCACTGGTACTGGTACTGGTACTGGAACAAAGAGCAAAAAGCTCAGTACAACTCCTCCTGCTCCTAAACTTAAATTAGCGCGGTCTGGCTTCCCCGTTCCTGTCAATTCTCGTAAAGTAAAGGTTAAGAGTCCACCTATTCATAAGCGCCTTCGTGAGCTGCAAGGTCGTAAATCATTAGGGCCTTCTCCACTTATGGCTACTACTACAACATCTGGACAATCATTGTCAATAAAAAAAACAATAGTTGCAGTAGAATCTGACGTGTCAGCACAATTGCTTGCTGTGGATACTGCCACTATCACTGTTGCTGGTGTTGCCTCAATATCTACTTCAGCTTTAGCGAAAAGTGAGCTAGAAAAGGTGATCGAGTCTAAAACGGAAACACCCAACAAGATTGATATTAATGAATGTAATTTCATCCGTTTTCGTGGTATTTCTCCTCCCAATCCTGCCATGGGAACATCAACGGTACGTGAGAGTGCAGATATTATTGAACATAAGTATGAGGAAAATGGTAAGAAAGTTCCACATCCTGTGATTCAAGTTACACCTTCCTCTTCTTCTTTTATTCTACCGGAAGGATGGAACGCAGAGAATGAAGAAAATAATCAATTATTTTCTGAATGGTCTTTTCCATCTGATAAAGAATTAATGCTTACAACTGAAGAAGCACAAGATAAGACTGATATTATTGAGATTGATATTGAGAGTATAAATAACTCAAGTGAAGTGCCAGTAGCAGTAGCACCAGTAGTAGTAGCAGCACCAGCACCAGCAGTAGAGGATGATTCTATGGGTCCCTCCCGCTCTTATAAACCTAAAAGTAAAGGACAAAGCAGGATCCTTCTAAACACCGAAACATCTACTACTATTATCCCAGCCCCTGATAGTACTACTACTAGTACTACTACTACTGCTAGTGTAGCAACCACACCTCCAAAATATTTAATCTCGCCACCACTCATCGCTCAGAAGACCATCAGTCGAGTCGATATGGCAATGCAAGCTAAAACTACTAATGTTAATACAACCCTTCAAACAGAGACAGTGACAGAGACAGAGACAGAACCAACAGTAGCAATACCAGCACTAGAATTACCCTTTTGGAGGCAGTATATCTTACCTATCTTGATTGGTATTGCTATAGTTTTCAGTTTTACCTGTTCTGGTGCGAGTATGGGAGCTGGTCTTGAGTTGTTTAGAGGACCAATGTCAGGTGTGAATAGTAACGATTATTATATGGCATCTTCTAATGAGCTATCAATTGGAAGAGATGTTAGTGCTGTTGTGACTACTTCCGATCTATCGGCCACCCAAACAACACAACAACACGACGAACAGGTACAGAGGGCTGGATCAGAGTATCACTACTATCACATTGATCACAACCAGGGTTATAGGCTCCATAGCTCTGTATATATCGAACCTGATAGTCAATATGAGCAGTTTTTAGGGCGGGTGCGAACTCCTGTTGAAGACGAAGGATTAAGTGGAGTGGAAGGAAGATTTACTTCATTTTTCTCCAATTCGAATAATAATAATTCGAAAATGGGAAGTAATACAAAGGTAAAAGGAAATGGTAATGGAAAAGGTTGGAAAGGTGACGGAAATAGTTATGGTAATGGTAATGGTGCTGTCAATGTAAAGGCACTACCAAGTCCTTTTAAAGCATTAAAATCTGGTGTTCAAAAGGTGTGGCTTAAGCTGATGAATCCACTGCGTTGGGTGAAGAGGGTGATGGGTAAGGCTGTCATGTTGTTCCAGAACCAGAAGCAAATCAACCGTCGGTAATATGTATAATAGTTTAGAGTAATATACGCTGAAAATAAAAAAGCAAGGTACGAAGTACTTAAAAAAGTAAAAAAAAACATATAAAAACAACGAAAGAAGTTGCTGGCCGCACACGTACCGCTGATGATTTCCGCTGCAGTATGCAACTCCTTGGCTACCGCTGTTGCGTCTTCGAAAAGAAATTTACGAGACGTGGTGGCTGGTTAGGATCTTGCTAAGTCTATCTTTTGTTACTCTCTACCAGTACGATAGGAGAGTAAATATGATAAATTTTACAGACCACAGAGGAATTATCCTTATTCAACTTGATACTTTATGCCTTAAAACTATAATACATAAAAGGAATTAGTCCATCCGAAAATAATAATACTTCTTTCAGGGTTCAACAATAGCGGAAAAACTTAATTCTCTACACCATAGGCCATTTCTGTCAATAAATTCTATAAAAAATTCTTCATACTATTTCCTTCTACTTCTTTTATTTCTAAAATACACACATGTATATTGTTTGATTAAAGATTCTCACACATCACTCCACATGGGAACTTGATAGACATGATCGCACATGCTTTTTTAGCTTAGAAGCACTTGCGGTGAACAATCATGGGACCAGAGTCGTCGTATTCGGCCTTGGAGATCCACATGAGCTGGAAGGTAGTGAGAGAGGCAAGGATGGAACCACCGATCCAGACAGAGTACTTACGCTCGACGGGGGCGACAACCTTGATCTTCATGGCAGAAGGGGCAAGCTGGTAGAGCTCCTTGGTCATGCGCTCGGCAATACCAGGGAACATGGTAGTACCACCGGAAAGGACGATGTTGAGGTAGAGATCACGGCGGATATCGACATCGCACTTCATGATGGTCTGGAATGTGCACTCGTGGATACCAACAGCCTCCATACCGATCATGGAAGGGTTGAAAAGAACCTCAGCTGCACGGAAACGCTCGTTACCAAGGGTGATAACGTTACCATCGGGAAGCTCGTAGGTCATCTCGAGCTCAGAAGAGAGCTGAGAGGTCTGCATCTCCTGATCGAAATCCATGCACACGTAGGTAAGCTTCTCCTTGATATCACGGACGATTTCACGCTCGGCAGTGGTGGTGAAAGAGTATCCACGCTCGGTAAGGATAGTCATAAGGTTCTGGGTAAGATCGCGGCCAGCAAGATCAAGACGAACAATAGCATGGGGAAGAGCATAACCCTCATAGATAGGGACAGTGTGGGAAACGCCATCACCGGAATCAAGAACGCAACCAGTGGTACGGCCGGAAGCATAAAGAGAAAGCACAGCCTGGATGTTGACATACATGGCAGGGACGTTGAAAGTCTCGAACATAATCTGAGTCATGCGCTCTCTGTTCATCTTGGGGTTCTGGGGGGCCTCGGTAAGAAGGACGGGGTGCTCATCAGGGGCGACACGGAGCTCGTTAAAGAAGGTGTGATGCCAGATCTTCTCCATATCATCCCAGTTGGTCACGATACCGTGCTCAATGGGGTACTTGAGGGCAAGGATACCACGCTTGGTCTGTGCCTCGTCACCTACATAAGAGTCCTTCTGGTCCATACCGACCATGATTCCAGGGTGCTTGGGGCGACCCACGATAGAAGGAAACACCGCGCGGGGTGCGTCGTCACCGGCAAAACCAGCCTTACACATACCAGAGCCGTTATCAATGACAAGGGCCTGAATCTCCTCAGATACGTCTCCCATTTTTAGTTAATTTCTTACTGTATAGGAGAACAAAAAGTACGTTTTAAGAAAAGTGTTGAAAAATGGTATGAAAAGAAAATGGATACCAATCAGATTAGAATGAGAATATGGTTAGTAAAATTAACATACGGTTTCATATTACATAATAAAATATAAAGAATGTGGTTCATGTTAAATCACATAAAAACGGAGCATCGCTAGGTGCGAGAAAACAAAGGCAAAAATAATAATAACAAAAATGAAATTAGCTACGCAAAATTTGATGTTCACAAGCCGACCATCATTCCTGAGACATAGATAAAATTTAAAAGAGATTGGTAATGGCTTACCTTGCGATTATTCGATTTCTCGACAGTAATGGGGAGGGGTTTTGGATCAATAAAAGATCGAACCATCAACCACAGTAGGTGGTTGCCTTCTGGGTTTGATAAGTTAGTTTGTAAGTTTGTAAGCCGATTTGTGCTTCTATGTTGCTTTATTTGCTGCTTTGATAGACTAAACGTATCATTAATGGTATATTCTATCTAATATATTCTTGCGTGATCTATATTCCTTATAAGAATATCAAATGTGGCGATTGCGATTACTTCTCTGCTTATGCATTTTGATTTCATTGATTCATACAGGTTATTCTAAAAGATCATCATCATTATCATCTGGGGTTGGCAGAAACTTGTCTAAGAAAAGCAGAAACAGAAGCAGAAATAGAAGTAGTAGTATTGATGGTAGTGGTAGTGGTTCTAAAGGCAAAGAGGATCCATATGATTGGCTGGTTGATTTCTTAACTAGTAGTGTAGATGAGGAGATTAGTATGCGTGATTTTTCTGATCAACGCCTACACGGTGCATTCACACGATTGGCATCATCACAAGCAGCACTTAAACTATCAGATGGTGCTACTCATAGGTTTAATAGTGCAATGACTGATCGGAAGAACTCTCTTACAGAAAGATATCGTGCGTTTTTAAAGCGTAAAGGTGTGCAAAACTCAAGGAAATCTTCTAAAAGTTACGATAAAGCATTAGGAAAAGAAGCGAGCAAAATATTAGAATATATAACTACCGTTGAACGGAGTCTTCAGGCAACTGAGATTCTACAAGCTACAGGAGTTATTGATGAAAAGGAGCGTTTTGAGCGTTTTGCTTGTGCAGGTTTGAAGGAAATTGGACGAATATCTTTGAAAGAACAAGATATGGAAGTTGCTGTATCAGTTCTTGTGAAAACTGATAGAAGAAACTTGAGTGAACTTTACGTATCTTGTTTCGATATTTCGCCTACATGTACCCTACTAGGCCCGCTATCCCAGCGTCCTTATGTAGTTGATATGATAGCAGAAGGCCTTGTACGAGAAGAACTCCACATTCAACCTTGTGCACTAACTCTTGCAAATAAGCTCATTCTTAACCTTGGTGAGTTTGTTCAACCTTTTCAAAATCAACCAGTTGCAAGTAATGGTACTTCTGATTCTTCTTCTGTTACGGCAAAAAGAACTATCAGCAATAAGAAATTATCTGATCATCGATCACAAAAAAATAAAATAAATGAAGCTGGTACATTAAAGTTGAATTCACAAACACTAGCACAAGAAAGCGAAAATAACCAAGACAAAGAGAAAGAGATAGAGAATGAGAAAGAACACAAACTAGAACCAATTCGACCTAAACATATCCATCTTGTAGGCTTTGGAATGGGTGGTGCCATTGCATCTGTAACAGGTCTGCTACTAGATGGAACTATAGCGGCACATGCAGATATGCCTAAGTTAAGTCGTGGTAATCGAAATAAGCATTCTTCCAAATCTTCTCGAAAGTCGTCATCTCTTAAAAGTCAAAGTCAAAGTCAAACCACAACTAGCACTAGCACTGGCACTGGCTCTAGAAAAGACGAAGATCTTGCTGGATCTTTTCAAGGACACGTTTCATGTATATCAATAGCTCCACCCCCAACCCTTAGTCGTGTATTAGTACCACCATTCGTTACTACCTTAGTAGGTGGTGATGATGCAATACCACGGTTATCACGAGATAGTTTAAAGACATTGTGTTCGAGACTTTTAAAAGCTATCCCTTCAAAGGGTTCTAGTTGGCTATCATTACCTGGAAGTGGAACTCGAGCGATTATGGGTGATTTAGCCGGCCAAGCGGCATTATCGTTGAAGCATTATACAGGTCAAAAACATGATTTAACATCCCTTCAATTACCTGGTAGAGTATTTTATTTGAAATCGAGGAAGCATGCAAATGGTGCTACACTACAGAGAGTATTACGAGGCAATTGGCGCGAAGATGTGTTGTGGAGTTTACACCAAGTTCTTATTTCTCCTAAAATGCTTTCACATCATACAGTTGACAATTATATTAATATTTTATCAAGATGTTGACATGTATTGTGAGGGTTCACCAGAAGGCACGTTGACGAGTAGTATGTGTAAAGAATTGTTATGAGAGAGATATTTATATGTTTTAAAGTATCTAATGTATGTTTGTACCACATAAAGCAAAAGTAGACCTACCGACTATAGCCTATTTTATTATCTCGGTGTGAAAGAAACTCCCTTTTCCGTTTTATAGTCTTCAATAATTGAGGAAATGTTTAAAGTAAGATGACCTAGTCCATACGGCGTCTTCGCCACTATATTCTGGAATTCCGTAAAATTTATCATTCCCGCAATTGCAGGATCAGCCTCTTTAAATGTAGCTTCAACTATTTCATCTACTTCAGCACCGCTGACTACCAGATTGTGCTCAACTAGGGTAGATAAAAGCATATTCGTCAGTTCTGTTACAGAAATGAGATTATCACCATCAGCATCATATATAAGAAAAGAAAATTTTAGTTTCTCTTCTTGTGTAGCCTTAGTTGATAAAGCAGACAAGCATTTTATAAATTCTTCAAATGAAACATTACCATCTCGATTAGAATCAAAAATTGAAAAAATACGATCACATAATAGACTATCTCTAAATCGCATCGCTTCCTGGAAATTCGACCGGTCAATCAAGTCATCAGGAGGAGAGTTAGAAGCCAATGACCGGAAGTGAAACCACAGAGCTCGTATTTCTGAAGCTGTGAAGTGAGTATTACCCACAAAACCTTCAATTTCACTCGAACTTAACGCACACGGACCAGATTCAGCATTTCCCATAATTAAGCAATAGAATTGAAATTATGAATATAGATGTATATACTTCCCAAACAACAAGAAATATTGAATCTTTAGTTGACCCAATATGCCCCTTTTAGTGTCGTAAACCATATTTTCGGGAACCACTGCCAGGACTCCATGGGACCAGGCAGCCAGGGACTGCTGGATTTCCATGGAATTTCCATGGATTTCAAGGATTGAGGATCTATCAACTTAGGAAGGTTAAAGTGAACATTCCGAGACAATGAGCGGTTTTGGAAGCGGAAGTGGGTCAGACCCGTATGGTGAAAATGTTGTATTTGCTAATGCAAATGATAAGAGATTAAAGATGCTACGATTGCTGAATACCTCTGCTATGTTGCAGCAAGCAATCCCCAAAGTGAGATGTTTGGCACTATCTGAAACGATTCGCCATGCACCCACAGAAGAAGATGCATTGGGGTTTTTACTCACTGCTTTATCAGATTCCCCTTATATTCCTGATGAAAGGAAAGATCCCCTGGCTAATTTAGTATATGAAGATGACTGGACAGAGTTATTTAGTACATTGGGCTGCAGTGAAGCTGGTTCTGGTTATGCTCGTGGGCTTGGAACTGAATTCCAACAATATAGAGAAATGGTTGTTTCTATTTTCTCTAGATCGCGGAAGATTAACCAATTGCCCGATTCTAGAAAAATTGCTTTAGGTGCTGCTATTCACTTATGTAGTACGAAAGAAAGTCTGAAACATTTAGCGATTCGATCATTAGAAACTACTACGGCTTTTGATGATATGTCACGGAATATGGTCGCTAATGATATCTTTGATGATAGATATGATTTATTATTGCTACCTGATCGCTTTGATTGTGAAGAGCTACAGCGACGTTTTGGTGCCCCAAGGCGCACTGGCTCCGGTAGATCTGATCATAGTCGTGCTAGTAGTGGTGCTGCTAGTAGCGATGCCGGTGATAGTGGTGATGGTGGTGCTGTTGGTGATGGCAGCGATGAAGTGTCACCAGCACCTGCTGCAGCACTACCAGCTTCATCTGCACCGCCATCAGAAGAGGAAGATGAATGTCCAATTTGCTTGGGAACTAACGAGATTGATTGTATAGTACGTCCTTGTAATCATGAATTTTGCGAAACTTGCATTACTGGCTGGCTACAAAACAATGATACGTGTCCCCTTTGTCGCGCAGACATTGAAACTCATCAACCCATCGAATAAAATTAATATATTTACAAATGAAAGTGATAGACAGAGAGAATGATGAGTTATTGTTGTACAAAATGGCTTTTAAAATTAATAAATAAGATTTTACTTTTATTAATAGATATTGAACTACCTTAGACGGTTGATAATGATTAGTGATGATTCTATGAAAAATCATTATCAGCAACAATTGAATAAGTTATGGAAGATCGGTAAAGTTCGTGAAGGGAGTAAAAAATAGAGGGAAGTTCTTCCTCTATTATAATCATTAGTCATTAAAATTATTAGAATATTAAATTATGATTTAATTTAATTCCATTATAACAGTGCAAATGATTCAAAGCATTTTGAATTAAATTTCATTAATTTTAACCAATCAAGAATTATAATGCAATTTTCAAGTCATATCTCTACATTTTATGTATGACATATTTTTTTCCAGGGCCTTAAAAATCTTATTTAGGAGAATAAAAGCCCTCGTCCTTCGAATTGAAATGTTTTCTTTTGTATTTTATATTTTTGTAATTAGGAAAATTGTTAATACTTTGTACTTCGAAGTAAAAAACTTTTTTCTTTAGCACCACCATGGAAATCAGAAAAAACCAGGATCAAAGTCGCGATCTTTCTGTCTAGAATTATAAATTTCTCACTTTTCTTCTTCAAGATCCTCATCAGATTCACTAAAAGGGTCCAAATGTTTCAAATCTTCTTCAGTAAAATTTTTAGGAAGTATATATTCACGAATTGGGACACATGAGCAAACCATCATTACCATACATAGCCATGACTCCTAGGCAAACAAAATCAAGTCTAATAAGCTACTATCCGATGCAAACTTATGCAAAGGATAGTAAAACGAATGAGCGACAGCCACCGCAGAAGCCAGGCAAAACCGGAAATCCAGAAATCTTTGCCAGTAATGTAACTCATCCGGTGGAATGGCTATTTTATGACATTAGGAGTTATTTTTCGTGTGATTACTGAGTACCATAAAGTTTAATTATTTGGATAGTAGTTGATCATAGTTGATCATCGGACTGGGAAGGAATTCTATTACTATTAGTAACTGGTGCTGCTGGTAGTGGTTGGAGCTTATCGAGAGCCTCTAGTTCAGGAGCCTCAAACCATTTGGGAAATATTCGAATACGACATAGAACGAGACCGGCTATGAGTACAGGGAATGCTATACTTGCATAAGTAAACGTGAGCCCGAATATACACATACAACAAACTAATTGTAACAAAGTGAATCTACGAATGGATGAGAAAGGTACAAGATTAAGAAAAGAATGTTTGGATGTGCGACTTTCTGGCTCTGTTACTAGCAAACAAATTCTCTCATAAAATTGGTTTCCATCAAATGAGGATATTCCCATATAAATAAATAATCCATCAAGTGTAGATTGTGGTAATACGCCAATTACTGTCAAAAATGGTGGGAAACACATGAGTAAAGTAAGTAAAGATTGCAACAAATTACTCCATCGTTGTTCATGTACATATTCAATTTCGAATGTGCGCACTCCATCGACTACAACTGGTATTCTATGCGCAAGGGCCTTGGAGTGAAGTGGAGCTTGGGGTATTAACCCATTACATGGAGGAATACCAAGTAAACCTGTTAAACAAATACATACACCTAGTACCATGAAATCGTAATGATAAGCACTCCCTTTCGTCAATCTCATTTCTTCCGCTTGAGCTATAATACTGGACACATTGTGATCAAATACAAATAGGAGTGTGAGAATTGCCCCAGGAATGATACTAAGAAATATTGCCCACACAGGCAAGTCGAATAGATGAATAAGCCAATCCCCTCCTTCTCTATCATCACTAGTAGCAGTAGCTGAGAATTGTTTCTGAACCGAAAGTCGTGGAATATCTTCATCACCAGCACGTCCAATATAACTAATACCAGCCCAAATAATCAATGCAACCGTAGGTCCGTAGTCAGAAATCACTTCTCGTTGCATTCGATTGAATACAACCCAATCTCTTGCACGGGAGAGAGATTTAGAGAGCATAACTGTCCCAACTGCTAAGAGGAGTTGAAGTAATGCCACAGAGAAATCATCTCCTTTAGCAGTAAAGTACCCAACTATCCCACTTAAACCAGTATAAAGGTAAATGAGGGCAATTAGGACACCAAAGGTCTCACAACTAAACCTAGTTATATACACTAAATAATCCAATAAATTACAAGCAGCTATCAATATATGCATCAATCCAGCCCATAACTGCACCCAACAATAGAATTGTAAGAAATTAACTCCTAAGGTCTCTGCGATTTGATACAAAGAAATCGTTAGTATTGTCACAGGCCCTGTTACACCAAGAATAACAAGAGGTTGTCCTCCAAAGATTGAAAAAACACCGCCACTAACTGCAGTTGATAACAGCACTTCTACCACACCGATTTGTCCCGTTGAACGCTTAAGAAGACCAGCGAAGGTAATAGCCGGACCAATGCTTGTCATGAAGATAAAGAAAACAGCAGCAATCACTTTCAGATTGAAGTGACGTAAAGACCAATCATCATGAAGTAAAGGGTATCGCTTACGCCAATCCTCCTTAATGCCTCTAAACCAATCGACTCCATCTTTATCATTTTCTTTGATATGTACTGCTGTTCCTACAACAGTTTGTACCATTTCCATATTAACTCCAGACATTTTCAATAAAATCAAGTCTAATAAGCTACTATCCGATGCAAACTTATGCAAAGGATAGTAAAACGAATGAGCGACAGCTACCGCAGAAGCCAGGCAAAACCGGAAATCCAGGAAATCTTTGCCAGTAATGTAACTCATCCGTGGAATGGCTATTTTATGACATTAGGAGTTATTTTTCGTGTGATTACTGAGTACCATAAAGTTTAATTATTTGGATAGTAGTTGATCATAGTTGATCATCGGACTGGGAAGGAATTCTATTACTATTAGTAACTGGTGCTGCTGGTAGTGGTTGGAGCTTATCGAGAGCCTCTAGTTCAGGAGCCTCAAACCATTTGGGAAATATTCGAATACGACATAGAACGAGACCGGCTATGAGTACAGGGAATGCTATACTTGCATAAGTAAACGTGAGCCCGAATATACACATACAACAAACTAATTGTAACAAAGTGAATCTACGAATGGATGAGAAAGGTACAAGATTAAGAAAAGAATGTTTGGATGTGCGACTTTCTGGCTCTGTTACTAGCAAACAAATTCTCTCATAAAATTGGTTTCCATCAAATGAGGATATTCCCATATAAATAAATAATCCATCAAGTGTAGATTGTGGTAATACGCCAATTACTGTCAAAAATGGTGGGAAACACATGAGTAAAGTAAGTAAAGATTGCAACAAATTACTCCATCGTTGTTCATGTACATATTCAATTTCGAATGTGCGCACTCCATCGACTACAACTGGTATTCTATGCGCAAGGGCCTTGGAGTGAAGTGGAGCTTGGGGTATTAACCCATTACATGGAGGAATACCAAGTAAACCTGTTAAACAAATACATACACCTAGTACCATGAAATCGTAATGATAAGCACTCCCTTTCGTCAATCTCATTTCTTCCGCTTGAGCTATAATACTGGACACATTGTGATCAAATACAAATAGGAGTGTGAGAATTGCCCCAGGAATGATACTAAGAAATATTGCCCACACAGGCAAGTCGAATAGATGAATAAGCCAATCCCCTCCTTCTGCATTGGAAGGTGGTGATAACATTATTGTACAATTAGCAGTATTGTACTCATGCCCTGCCCCTATCGGTTGTGATGTATCTACCACTGTTGGAGCTTTTAATGCCGATAGTAGAAGTAAATCTGAATTAGGAACTGTTGGGGGTAGTCCTCCACTTATGCAACGTCGAGTTCGAGTGCATACATTGTGTATGACGGCGAGTGATGAGCATACTGTTGTATTCCGTAATTGCGACCTCCACGCGGTGGTTTCGACATTAACTAAATTTGCACTATATAAAGCGCTGCGTCAGCCTGTTACAGTTGCTGATAAAAAGAAAGGAGCTAGGCAATGGGTCACTGAAACGATTGTTACGATGTTGTTTAATTACAGACAGCATTGTTCACAACAGAGTCCTAAAACACAATTAATTCTTCCGGATGCTTTGAAATTACTTCCTTTATATTCGATGGCTTTGTTAAAACATCCTGTCCTTTTACCAAATAGTGATAAAACAGTCGGAAAAGGAGGTGTGATAAGTATAAGTCGTGCTGCTGTTAGAGCAATGGAGCGATCTTCTGATATTGCTAGACTATTAAATCTCCCCATTCGTGGTATAATTAACTCTCTTTATCCACGATTATATTCCTTACATGCCTTGGATGGTTTTGGTGAAGGAGATGCTACCGATTTGGAAATGAATGAAGAAGAGCTTATGGCATCATATGCTGATACTTATAACCATACACATCTACCATATGGGGGTAGTATGCTACAACTCACGGTTGGTTTGAATAAAGATGTGATATGTAGCAAGGTACTAGGGGGAAGAGAGGTAGAATGGCCAGCGTTACCTAAAGTAATACCAATTACATCTGAAATATTCGAAGGTGAGGGTATATATTTACTTGATGAGGGTATGTGTCTTTGGATATATATCGGTCGATCAGTATCAAGACATGATTTGGAAGTTTTGTTTGGGATTAAATCACAAGAAATATACCCAGAAAGTGTTCAATTTAGGTATAGTAAGGTAGCAACATTGATGGTTAACGTGATAAATCGACTTCGTTCTGGTCGTGGTCCTGGTATGGCTGGTGGTAAGCAAATTAAGATCATTTGGGCGGATAATATGGAAGATATGGTTGGAGATAGGGCTCGGTTCTCTCTTCGTCTAGTGGAAGACAGTATACATGGCGTTAATAGTTATGTGGACTTCCTGTGCAAGCTACATTCAAAGATTCAGAATAAAGACGCGTAAAAATACAATTACGTAGTGGATAAATGAATGAAAAGAATGAGGAGTTAATTTACTTAAAATAGAATGCGAAAAGAGATAATAGATTGATTACAGAAAGCCATATTCGGTACAAGTTTAATTTATTTTTATAATCATCAGTTGTAAAATGGCTTATAGCTTTCCTTAACTGCCGCATACCATCTTGTGGTCATTCCAATTAGCCTTTTGGCAAGATGGAGAGCAATAAACTTCATTCTTGCAAGCTGCACAAGCGAATCGCCCGGGATTGGCACACAAGAATGCTTGACACATGGTTTTGTCTTGTTTCTCCGTAAAACCAGTGAAAGGACAATAAATAAAACCATTGACACTTACGCCTTTTAGCAACTGTTGGACACGTTGGCATACTACGATCTGTCTATTCTCTCGATGCCATCCTAATTTCGAATCTTTCTTCCAAAGAACAGCTTTTCGACACCTAGGATTAGGAACTGCAATTGTCGCACAGAGTTTACATGGTCCTGTTTGGTTTTCATGCGTTATTGCATGATCATACAAACTTTGCATCC
>JACKZZ010012143.1_pt1 | contig 14338 bp, 11 predicted proteins | sample 8027871 | NCBI WGS metagenome assembly JACKZZ01 (sample SAMN15724774, study PRJNA655200) | protist metagenome | isolation source: fluorescence activated cell sorting (FACS) single amplified genomes of... | place: USA: West Boothbay Harbor, Gulf of Maine | collected 2000-07-19
CGATAATTATATTAAATTATGAAACACATTTCTACATGCATGGGTTTAATAAATGTGAATATAAACAATGCAACCCTCATTTGTTCATTTGTTTCTCTCCCTGAATTGTTTTTGTTTCTATTGAATCGTATTTGGGTTGCTAGAAGAAGTCTGCGAAGAAGAGAACAGGTGAGATACAAGGATCGTAGTCGCCACGAAATACCCCACGCAGACACGTTTACCGTTAGTTTGCAGAACGAAAGAATATGACGAGTGTAGTGGACGATGTCCTGGTTGGGCTCGCTTCTCCGTCCAGGGTAACGCACAACAGCAGTATCATGGGACTGAGTCCGGTGAAAGATGGCAAAATTAGTGCAATCAACAAGTCGGCAAACGCGGACGAACTGCCAGGGGAGGCAAAGTTGAACTCTTCTACGGTGCAGCAGCGTGAAATTGTGCGTATCCATGAGCTCTGGCAAAAGGCCAAAACAGAGCTTCGCGCAAAGAACCGTGAGCTAGCAGACTTGCGTAGCCAAATTGCAATTTCGGATACCACAAGCTCACGGGTCAATATGCAATTGAACGAATTGTCGAAGGTGCAGCACGAGCTATTAGAAATGAGAGAGCAGCTAAGGAGTAGCGAAGAAGAGCTTGAGCAAAAGCGACAGGAGAACGACCGTTGGCACCGGCACTGCGAGCACTTGAAGCATAAACTTCGGGACTCGGAGCGACAACTTGCAGAGAGTTCCCTGCGACAGAAGCAGCAGGCTGCCCGGATCAGGGATTTTGAGGGAAGATTGACTCAAATTGAATCGGAGAAGGCATCCCTTTTAAGCCAATCGCTCAATGATATTAGAACTCAAGAAGAAGACCTGGCTAGCCTGCAGCGGAAGCTGCAGTTGGCAAACGAGCGGATTCGCATTCAAAATGACACCGTCTCGCATCATCAGCAAGCCTTAGAGGAGGCTGAAAAGAAAGCTATCGATGCCGACCAACGCGCTTTTCGTGCCGAACGGATTGCAAAAACGTTTGAGACGGAAACCGATATGACTCGCGGGATGGTTCGTGATTACAAGCAGGCCAAACGATCAGAGGAAGCCCTTCGTTACGAAATAGAACATCTGAAGCTCGACAATGCGCGCATGGTCCGGCTTCTGTCTACCACCAAAGAATACAACGAGTTCCTGGAGTTTGCAGAAAACAGCCGGGGCATTTCTTACGTGCCGGGTACTCCAAAAGCATTGACTAACAAAGGCAGCAGTCGCTCTGGCATAAAAGTGACATCCAACGGAAAGACAGTCCCGCAATTTGATCGAAAACTGGTCGGGCAGGAGTATGGCGCCTGGGGAGACGTTTCGGTGTTTTCCAAAGTATACGGGACGGGAAAGTACGCTGAGGCTGCCGAGAGAAAAGCCATCGAGCCCAAGGATGAGCGTGACAACTGGATGCCCACGGACGCATTGCACCTTGCAATTGACTTTCGACAAAGGCATATGCCTCATGTATCAATGGAGCTTATAAATGAATTTTTGCAGCAAATGAATGAAGTCTGGCGGCGGCGGGGAGTCCGTGCGGTCGCCCGGGCAAAGGCCAAGTATGCTGCCCAGTTGCAAAACTACAAGCGTTCCAACAACCATCGAATGCCTTACGCGGAAGTCGTTCAGAAGCAAAAGATATCCCAGCTAACCAAAGAGTTGGAGAATTTGCGTAGAAAGGTCGGTGTGTCTGGATCTCGAGGTCGTGTCTCGTCGGTGAAGGTTGCGAAAGAGCAAAAAGTAATGCAAAACACATTGTTTACCGTTGAGAAATTGTCACGGGAAGTGAACAATTTTGCAGAAGAAAACAAGAAGCTTCAGGACGAGCTGAAGCGCCTCCAAGCCTCCAGCAGCCAGGTTCCTTTGCCTGGCGCAACGAACGAAAATGAAGACCATGATTTTATGGAAGGCGCAGCCTGGTTTGGAAGAAACTCTGTTCACATCATGGATCGCCTCGGTGCGACCGTGGCGCAGTACTGCCGCGATATCCAAAAGCAGAGCGGTGGCAAGCCGGGCGACCGCACTACGTCTGCCCTGTCTCAAATAGAATTTGTAGTCAACCAGTGTAAGACTCGTATGAGGCGTCTGTTTGAAGGCACCTTGGATGCTGAAGGAGATATGCAGAAAACCAACCAATTGTCAATCGCCATGCCCTTGTCAGGGCACCGCTCCTCGCTTGGAGATGAACTTCCACGGGCAACCATCACGTCGGGTGCGCACGGAGATCGTAGTATGAAAAATATATCGCTGTCTGGGCTGGACGAATCATGGGCCAGCACGAAGTGAACTGGCTGTGTTTTTAAAAGACAATTTTCTGTTATTTAAGTACAAAAAACAAATGCAATGTTTTGTTATCTTTACCTTGCCTCATATTATTAGACTTATCTTAAGGCATACTATATATATGAAAAAAAACAAATTACATACTCTATAATTTGTTTTTTCATTAGTTTCTTTTTAATATATATTATCTCTGAGTGACATATCGGATGAGGAAGTTGATTACGGTTCATCTGCAAGCACTGCCAATTCAGATACCGCTCCGAATATATATTTGTTTTCCAAAATGTCAAAATGTGTGTGTTTTATATTAGAATATCGACGCGCGGAGGCCATCGTGTCCCCCGGCCAACGCCTTCACGAGGAAAATATGTTCCAATTCGAGGGTCGTGACTCTGGTTCATCAACTACATCTGTTCCAACGACAGATGACACGGCCCCATAGTAGCGACCGCACCTGGACTTGACTACGTGAGTTTCGCAGGAGTCTGCCTGACCTGCCGTCGTTAGCATTTTGTGTCTGAACATCACCGCTTGGTTACGAAACATACGTTTTGCAATTGAAAACAAATTGGACAGACTTGTAAAAGAACCGTGCATTCGATTCCACCGTCCATCCCACGACCCATAGCGCGCTGTGGCCAGGGAAGATTCATATACCCGTGCATTCGAGTAATGCGTATGGTAGTCGCAAATCAAATAGATACGGTCTCCATTTTCTTCCCCGTAACTTGCTTTCAGATCGCTCAGAAACTTGGCCATAGACGTCGGGTCTGGATCGCTGGTCGGGTACCCGCACAAGAGACGGACGGTTTCAAACACGTACGACAAATAGTCTTTCGACGGCGGGAACACCTTTTCGCTGAATTTTACCTCTTCTATGCTCTGCTCGTTGGTCACTTTGGTGTATACCTCTGCTATGTAGCGCCTAGGAGTTGACAGAACTATTGTAGAATTTATCAACACCCTCTTTCCGTTTTTATTTTCTGCCACAAACGAATAAGTGGTGCTGCCTCTCCCACTGAACAGAAACTTAAAGGCCGCATATATGTTTTTCCGAGAAAAGGCGGTGACTCTCTTCCAGCGGTCTCGGTAGTTTCCAAACTGCTCGATGACCTTTGGGTGCTCTGTGGGCGTCATCGACTCGAAATCCCCGCAAAATGTATCGTTGACTACGAAGAGAGCACCGGGATGTTTGTCCTGAATGTCTTTCAAGAACTTTCTTAGCATCGCAGGGTTTTCCTTTTCTGTCGGGGCACCGGACAAAAACCTCCAGGTCCTGAACACGTACTCCCTTGGGTCCATCGACCACAGCCACGGCTGCTGGTCGTCCGCTTCTGGGTCCGTCAGCCCAATGGATCCTTTGTGTGCGAAAATGTCCTCCCAAGAGTTCATTGGGGTTCCCAAAAACTGTGAGACGCAAAACTTCGCGATCAGCTCTTTGCTTACGCCTGCGCGGATGCAAGAAACGACAAAAATCTCTCTCGCCTCGTTGACTTCTTCGTTGAACTTTAGGTTGCACAGGAGGGACTCCCCCGGCTTCCGCTTGCCATCGATCCAAAACTTTCTCGAGTTTACAAAAATCTTTCGCAAGACTTTTGATATTTTCACGTTTCGAAGCGTGTAGTTCCTAGTGATAGTGATTTCTGTGCTCTTTCGCTCCTCGCCCAATTTTATTTCGAGTTGACTATTGTTCCTCACCTGTTTGAAAAAAGGAAATTGCTCCAAGAAGCCGAAGGCTAGTCGCCCGTTTAAGAACGATATGGTCAGCAAGTGCAGGAAGGCAAAGGACTGAAAACGGCCCTTTAACTGGGCGTAAAACTGCAGTGGGATGTTGCTCAGGTTTTTCGCTTTGCGTGACTGTTCCGGTGGCGCCTTGGGTCGCTCGATAATCCCCAAGAAGATCAAGTGGTCCTGAAAGCTTTGAAAGTCGCTCTGAGTGATTATTTTTGCCAGCCTATCGATTCGCAGGATTTTTAAACTTCTCGGCAAGGTAACCTTGGGGTACCACGCGAGCGCGTTGCCGACTCCATTCGCTTTCCTTTTCGTGTCCGACACTTTGCGCATTTCACTATCTTCTATCATGCCAGACACCTTCTTCGACGTCTCCTCGGCTTGCACTGCCACGGGAATTAGCCTTCGCTTCTTCAGCGGGCGGTCGTCCACGTTCGTTGTCTGCATGGCTAGGAACGCCGAAGGGGCTGTTCCGTGACTGTCTTCTTTCCCCGGTCTCCAACTGTTGTTCATCTGTAGGCTTTCCCCACTCCTCGTAGTTTTCGTTCAACTTGTTCAAGATTGGATTTGATGCAAGCATTATTTAAATGATTTCCTTCTTATTCCGGGGAAAAATCATTTTCCGTCATATTTGTTGTGTATATACTTTCGTTTTTATTGTCAATTCTATTGTTACTGTCTGCCGATGGGTCATTTTTTCTTCTTCTTTTTTAACTACCGGTACACAGTATACCGTACGTACATGGTCCTCTTCTTCTCTCCTCCTCCTCAATTTTTCATCTTCGTAGTAGTAGATAGAAGAAGTAGAGCTATTTACATATGGCCCGCTTTTTGAGGCCGGTTTTAAATTAGGGTTTTTTTTTAGTTTCCTCCTTATATATTATTTTTATCTCCCTCACTTTTGGACACGTGCCTATTTTCACGCTATCTTCCTTAAAAATGATGTTGTCTCCATTTAGGTACCCAATGGTGAAGACCTTGTAATAGTTATATACATATACATATACGTAGCACTAACAATTATGCTTAATAAAACCAATTACAGTTCTTGACCGCACTTTGGATATAAATGGAGATAGTTATCCTGAGCTAGAAAGAAGTTCATTAACAATATATCATTTATGTACTTGTATATTTATACAGATGGTTCAGAAATATATGGAATATTTGTCAACCACAAAGACAGCGGACCAAAACCTGATTTTGCAAAGAACCTAAAAGGGAAGTTAAATGCATTACACGACTCAAAATGGTCAATGACTGATCTGTACAATGTACTAATTTTGGCACACGCCATGAAATCGGACGACGAAGACGAACGAGGAAATAAAGTTGATTATTCTTCTATCAGTAAATGCTCCTTATAAGTTTATAAAATGAGTGACAGTGAAGAATTAAGCGACGACCCAAGAGACGATGCCGTTGGCACCGCTCTCGAAGAACAGTACGAGCCAGAGTATAACTCCATGGTGAAGCGTAGGAAGAAGAAGAACAAGAAGAAGAAGTTGAAGCATGCGTATCAAGCGGACGCTAGAATATGGTGTGACGAAACAAAGAAGTGGGCAGACAAGATCGATTGGAATCGTGGAGATATATGTACGGCACAGATGCTGCTAACTGAGTTGAACGCATCTTTCTACGAGTCAGAGGAAGGTCGTAAACGTTTGAAAGCTGAACGCGTGGAAGCGAAGCGTATCTACCATGCGAACGTACGACCGTAGCACCTGTCCGTAGGACCTCTGTGCCTCTTGTGTCAAGATGGGGGACCACCGTATCACCTCCCCTAGATCCCATCGAAAAATGGCGAACGTCAAGCTTACAGGTATTGCCTTCCCTTCCACGTTCTGGATGTCGCTGTTCAATTGTCGTAGCATCTCTTTTTCTTTCTTAGATAATGCCTCCATGGTCGTTTGTCCTTTGTATGCTGCGCACGTTCGTCGCACTCGTTCCAGCAAGTCAATGTCTTCGGAAATGGGGAGAGGAGCATACTTACCAAAATTATTCGGTCTCGTCTCGTTCCTCCCGTACCCCGATTGTCCCTCGTCGCAGTTCCATCGCCCCTGGTTTCGTCCCGTCCTTTCACTGCTTGCTCCTAACTCCTGTCGTGAGTATTGGTTCTCCTGACTCCATCCTCGACCTGGTGGGTCTCTTTCTTGAAAATATCGACCTCGTTGTGGTACCCTCCTGTCATAGTATTGATTCCAATCACCTGGGCCTCCGTACCTTCCCGTGTATCTGTTGTGCGCGGGAGGGTATCCTTGTGGTGGGTATCCTTGTGGTGGCCCTGTCCATCTGTTTGGCTCCAGTCGTTGTCCCGTTTCTGACCGGTTCATCCTCCTGTTTAATATGGTCCGGACTTCCCGTGGTACCGTTGTCGTCATCAAACTATCCCGGTCCGTTTGGCTACTGTTTAGCACAGAAATCTGTGGACCCCTCGGGGTCTGTTGCGCCCACGTGTTTCTCTGTTCCTGTAGGCCACTCCCCCCGCTTCCTTCGTTCATTCCGTTCGGGTTGGTCCGTACTACGTTGTTCTGTTGCGTTTCCACTGCCGTTGCCAGCCGTTCTCTCAACTCTCGTGTTTCACGTTCCAGAGCTAGTATCTGTTCGCTTTTCCTCAACGCTTCTGTCTCGTGTCTTTTCAAGTCCGCTCTTAAACATGCCAGGTCTAATTCCTGTTCCACGTACGATGGTAGCACGTACGGCTCCGTGTTCTGGCTGTTCGACTCTGCCGTCACCGTGTTTTGGTTGACGAAGAAAGAGAAAGAAATCGATCTCGCAGATCTAGGAAGAAAAGATCTAGGCGCCCGCATACTCGATCTCAAGGCTCTGCGGTACAGCGTCCGCATACCAGGTCACAAGGACGCATTACAGTCCTAATGGCTCACAAACTCAATCATTCGAAAGGAGATAAAATCGAATTTGTTGATATTAGTGACTCTGGAAATGTGATGACAGTCAATGTTGATTACATGTGGGCAGCAAAAGCCACGCAACATGAAGATTTTGAAATATCGCAAAAGATGTTTGACAACCCCACTGTTGCTGAAGCGCTACTTCGCGACGATTGGCCGCTGTGGAAGAAAGCGATTAGAAAAGAATTCGACCAATTGAAGGCCCGTGGCACGTGGGGACGACAGCTTAGTACATAAACGTCCGCTTGGAACAAAGTTAGTGCTAAAAATAAAGCGCGATGCCAGAACAAACGAAATAGAGAAGTACAAGGCGCGACTTACCGTTCAAGGTTTTAGGCAATATACTGTTTGTACTGTCGTACATTATATTATTTATTAAAGAAATATAAACAGCTCTAAAATAGTTTAAGGAAGGAGAATTTGATATAGTGAAGGTACTGAATTTTTGTAATTTTTAAGGGAAAAACATAAAATTTTGAAGGAGAAAAAAGTGGCCTCAAAAAGCGGGCCATATGTAAATAGCTCGAAGAAGTACGAAGTCAATTACGAAATAAATTGAAACGACGACGTCGTACCTTGGTAGTTTTTATTATTCTTTCTTAGACATCTTGTAGGATATTGCCTATACACTAACTACGACCGTACCTACCAAATTGACACACGGTGAAAATACATAGAACAAAATCAACTGAATGTTGCCAAACTAAGAAGCTTCTTTCATTTTCAGAGTTTGTATTTCAGAAGACTTGCTATGTACCTCTTATCAATAATATCATATTGGTCCAAATGGTACCTTTTTTTTTACCGTCCCCCCTCGTTTTTGCGTTTGTATGTGGGTGATTTGATGGTCCCCGTTTGATGCCCCCGTTTTTTGTATTTGTATATGGGTGATTGATGGTGTGTGGGGTTGGTTGTGCCTTTTTATTTTCTTCTTTTCGGGAAAAATCGAAAAGAACAACCAAATCGTCAAGGGCAATATCATCTGAAATTTGACAGATGGCAAGTTTGCCACTTGCAGATGGCACATGGACGAGGGCACGGGGGACGGGTTGGATAAAACCCTAATTCTATATCTAATATCTAACCCCAACCCTGCTGCCTGCCTGCCATGCCAGCTGGATAAGTTTTAATTATTATAAAGTAGTGTTTTCAAATAGGTTGTCAAAAGAGAGGATTTTCAACTACTACTATGGTCATTTATTATTTTATTAAGGTATATATTTCAATATTTATTATTATCATATCAATAAATAACCTAGTATACTTTATAATTTAATAGAATAAGACAAAAACGAATGAAACTAACGTACCTTATTGAACAAACAAGCGAAGAAATCTCTTTCTCTGTATCGATCGATCGATGTATCGCTTCTGAGTTGGGTGGATCAGCACGTAGAACACCCATTCCAAATGATCTATCAAATCAAATAGGTTAATTTTAAAATATTACATTACAGATACTATATACTTATATAAGGTATATTTTTGAATTTATATTATACTTATTATACCAATTACATTATATATTTTTTACCTATTATTGAAAACATAATTCCTTCTTAAAAACCTTCATAAATCAACAATGCTGTCCCGATAGAATAATACGCCATATTTGATAATTAAGTATTATATATATTCTTTATTAGATATGATTATATTATAATATATTTATATCCTTAATATAAAGAATATTATAATAAATCAAATCAATCAGATTGAAATTTAATAACATCGACACAACAACAAAACAAAGAAAAAAGGATTGAATTTCTTGATTAATATATAATAACAGCGCATAGCACAAAGAAATTTCTACTAATTTGTTGTTCTTCTTTCTTTTTATTTTTTAAAAATATTATATTATTGAATATTATAATAAATAATGGAGTCCTGGTCGGGGAGATGTACATAGAAATACAATAAGAACAAACAACAGAAAAACAAAACACCACCACCACTCAGAGCAAAAAAGGAGCAACTAAACGGTACAACTTTAAAACGCATGTCCTCGAACAAGTGTGATCAAAATATTCCACAAAGATAAATAGCTGTTTGTTATTTGGGTAAAGTATAACAACCCCGTTTACGACATATTTCGAACGTGGACAGGCTTCCATTATTTTTTAAAACATCGCACCAGTATGTCTTTAGTCGCAGCAGCGGAAGAAGACCTCAAAGCAGGAGAGCACATGGCCCTGGCGGACACGCGCTTTTTGCTTTTGCAACCGGACAGCATCGTGCCGAAGGCCGAGAAGGAAACGTTGACGGCAAATCTTATGGAAGGCATCAAGTCGAATAAAATGACCGCATACTACGAAGAATGCTGCAGCGTGTTGGGGTGGAAGTTGGACGAAGGCTTGTTGAAAGAGCTGAAGCAGTCGAACGAGGAGGAGCTGAAGACTTTAGCGGAGCAGTTGGAGAAGGCGCAGGCGTCGGAGGGAGAAGTAGAAATCCTAGACGCAAGGTCCGCCAAGGCAGAATTTTTTTTCCGCATCGGGGATAAGGCAAAGTGCATGGAAGCGATCGGCGAGATACCAGTAGAGACCATGTCGGCGGGGACGAAAATCGATGCAATTTTGAAATCCATCCGGGTTGGCCTGTTCCACTTGGACACGGACATTTTGAAGGAGAACATTGCAAAAGCGAAGAAACTTATCGCAGAGGGTGGTGACTGGGAGCGTCGTAACCGTTTGAAAATCTACGAAGCGTCGTTCCAGCTGATTATGAGGGACTTTGAAGGTGCGTCAGAGAACTTGCTGAGCAGTATTGCAACATTTACCTGTTATGAAGTAATGACGTACAACACGTTCATTGCGTACGCGGTACTGATCGGATTGCTTACCATGAAGCGAAGCGAGTTGAAGAAAAAGGTCATCGATTCCCCTGACGTACTGACGGTAATCCGGCAAATGCCAGACCTCGGGGCGTTCCTAAACTCCCTTTACAGTTGTGACTATAGTAGCTACCTTCGTGCACTTCCGAACATATCCGATTACATCATGCGCAGCAGGTACATGGCCGGCCATACCAGTTTTTACGTGAAAGAAATGCGCGTCGCAGGGTACAAGCAATTTTTAGCCAGTTACAAGAGTGTGACCCTAGAGAGCATGGCCAGCATGTTCGGTGTCAGCATGCCCTTCATGGACAAGGAACTCTTCCGTTTCATCGCCATGGGAAGACTAGATGCCAAGATCGATAAAGTCGCCGGTGTAGTAGAGACCAATCGCCCAGACAAGAAGAATGCCCAGTACCAGAAGACGTTGAAAGACGGAGACGCTCTATTGAATCGAATCCAGGCGTTGGCTAGGACCATGCAGGTTTAAAGAGTTACATTACCCAGATCAGGCCGCAGCAGGTATTTGCGGACCCCGAACGGTAAAAACTAAAAACAGCCTCCAAAGGACCCTCCGCCACCAGTGTTATTGTGTGATATGTTATCATATCTTACGTAATGAGATATATATGATACTTTATTTTTCACTGCTTCGATATAGCGTAGATCATCAGCGTCAGCAAATCGCCCAATTTCTTTTGAAGGGAACCGCTCTCTGAATAGGCCTTCCTCTCTGCCTCGGTCATTGTCATGCCAGAGGATATCCATTCGACAAATTCACCCTTTTCAATGAATCCCGTCTTGTCGTCGTCTAATGCCTTCAGTATGAAGTTTGCTTCCTCTCGTGTTGGCTCGCCGATCTTTGTTTTGTTCGCCTTGTCTGCAGAGTATTCCTTTGCCAACTTCCCCCATAACTCTTTCAGCTCGGGTGCGTTTATTCGCTGGTCCCCATCGCTATCGAACCGTTGAAATACTTCTGAAATCCTCATGACATGCTTCGCGGTAAGGTTGTTGCTGTCTCCTTGTGACGGATTTACCTTGCTGCTCGGGCGACCGACGTACGATTTGTTGTGCTTCAGGGAAATCTTTCTGCCCTTCGATTTGCTCTTCTTCTCGTGATCCGCCACCACGGTCACAACGCAGTACAGGGGGACGGTGACAAGCGAGTTGTGGAGGAGCATCGAAAGGTTCAGCACGATTTGAAATATCAAGATGGCGCTATTTCTATTGTTAAAGTAGCAGGCATCTGTGCCGATTTGCCACCAGTAAAATGCAGCCTGTGACAAACTGCTCGAGTTCTGGAACATCACGAATCTAATCATTGTTTTGAACACATCGTATCCAAGAAAGCTGCAACCGCAAGGGCAAACATCCCCAGGCTCTAAATCGTCCAACCTCTCTCGATCGGCGTGTAAGTCTGTGTGCTGCAGCGAGTTCAAAATCTCGTGCGTTACTTTTTCGTCCTTTAAACCCTTCGTATACTCCGTGTAGACCCCATCGCTGAGATGAACGAGGAGCATTCTGCAGCGGGTAGACGTGTACACAGAAAACACCACGCTCATACTGGCAAATACAGAGAGTCGCCCCAAGTCATACCCTTCACTGACTACCTGCAGGATTAGAATAAACCACATCCACCACGAAATGCCCACAAAGTCCGTGAAATCATGCTCGAGCATTTCCGTTACATAAGCCCCAAATTGGAAGCCCGCCTTCTTCTTCGCCCGAATCACGAAGTATCGCTTCATTGTTAAGAAGCCGATGGGGTCCAGCGAATTATAAAACTGTTCACAAAACGATCGCACCCACCCAACGTGTTGCGGCGGTTTCTGCAGCAGATCAAGGGTTTCTTTCGGATCGTCCCCCCACGTCTCCCAGCCTGTCCACATTGCCATTTTCGCCTGGGACAATACAATCAGCACGCAAGAGTACAGTATGTGCATTACCGCGATGCAGAAGATTAAAATGTGAATATGGTGAATTGCCCTCAAGTCCAGCAATTTGGTATACCCCTCGTCGCATAACTCGTCCCTCTTTTCTGCCGCAAGCAAGAATCTCCTTCCATGCGCGCGCGTAAAGTTCAGCCCCGGGTGGGACTCGTCGTGCCAGCATGGCACGCCAATGACGGCATTCATCGGGATGCAAATGCTCAGGAGTCTATCTTCGAGTGCAACCAAAATTAGAGATATAAATCCCATCAGCATCAGTTCGTCTTTGATCTTATGGTGAACACTTAATAGCCCTTCGCTATGACGCTCGCTCAGTTTATGATGAATGTGCTCCATGCCATGCTCGACAAGTATCGAAATGAATAAGAAACTTAACAACATAACGACAACCACCCATGATGGCTCTTCCTCTATAGATTTACCGCTACCAGCCGACACGTAAAGGAAAGAAGCGTTCAAAACGGTCAAGACCAGGAAACCGAAAAGAACGTTGCGAAAAGCCAAAGCGTTCATCTTTACGATGTGATTTCAACCACCCTCGATTTGCAATTGCCCTACCCGTTCCAAAAAACAATCCTTCCAAAATGTTTTAATACTTTTCATTCCATTCACAATTCACCCCCTTATTACATTTACTAATTTGAAGAAGAAATTGGATAATCGGTACAAAGAAGAGATAGTTTTGTTTTTTTCCAAAAACCTAGTAGTAGTAGTATGAACACATTTTATTTTTATCTTTTTTTTCCGGTAGTAGTACCATGGTATTATTTGAACACCTCTGCTGTTTTTTTTTATTTGATTAGTTCGTTAAAAAATTTCTTCTCTCTTCTCCTCTCTACTACGGTAATATTTTATAATTAATACGTACGGTAAGGTAAGGAAAGGTACAGGTACCCAGGAGGTATTAATATTAATACCCATACCGTAGTCTATCATTATAGCTTTTTTATTTTATTTTAGTTCATCCATCATCTTCTTCTTACTTCATGTTCTATTTTTAGGTGAAATAGTTTCTGAAATCAAGTAGTGTACATTGTGGTGTACTCTCATGATATATTAATTAGACCTACTATATTAATAATAGTGCAAAAGAAAGACACTACACACTACCATATTAAAACCTGTATTATACCGGTAGAGTAACAATTCAATTAAAAAAAATAGAATAGAATTGATACCGATTTATTTATTAGGAGTGAGTGTTTAGAGTCTAGATAATATAGTACCGTAGTAGTAGTATGTAATGGCATTAATTAATAGAGTACGAAGAAGAACGAACAACAACAACGAAGAAGAAGAAGAAGAAGGTTGAAATCAATAAAAGAATCTCCTGCCTCCTCCTCCTTTGGCCTCTGGGGTGGTCGTTTTTAAATAATTGAACTCGTCAGAAGAAACGAATAACAAATTGGAAACAATTATCAGCTTTGTCCGTATTTTTGAATACATTTATGTTGGAACGAAGGTCATTGAAAACCGTTTGGGTGAAAAACATACTTTTCTCCGGCGCTACTTCTACGCTATGGCCTCGGCAACCTTATCCGAAGAGAGAAAACAAGCGCACGCCTTTTTGGCATCGCGAGGCATAGAAGTAGACGTTGGTGCGTTTGAACGGGATGGTTGCTGTGTGATTAGGAATTTTGCATCGGTAGAAGAATGTGATGGCATGCGCGCTGCGATGGAAATTTTGATTAGTGGTTGGGACCCAAACGAAATCCACACCTTTCGGACGGACGAAAAGCAGGAGGCGTGCCAGGGGTCTTCGGACTACTTCCTCGACTCCGCCAACCAAATTGGTTTTTTCCTGGAACCGGCGGCCACCGACGAAGAGAGCGAGAAGTTAAAGTCTGGCATCACAAAGCATGAAGGGTTGAACAAAGTCGGCCATGGCCTGCACATGAGAGATCCCACGTTTAAGCAGTACTCGCAAAGTAGCAAAGTCGCTGCCTTAGTGCACGCCCTTGGGTGGGTTGACCCGGTGTTGCCCCAGAGCATGTACCTCTTTAAACAGCCCCGAATTGGCGGGGAAGTGACTAGCCATCAAGATAGCACCTTCCTGTTCACGGAACCACGACAGTCGTGTCTGGGGCTTTGGCTTGCCTTGGAAAAGGCGGATACAAAAAATGGGTGTGTTTGGGGCCGGCCAGGGTCCCACACCGAACCAGTCCGTCGCGCGTTCTGTCGAAACCCCGAATGGTTCACTGAAGGAAAGCGTGACGTGCCCCAAATGATTTTTCGAACCTTGGACAGTGATTCAATAGAACAGAGCTGCCCCTGGGAGGGAAAGATGCCTGAGGGCGAAGACCAGGAAGATGCAGTAAAAAAGGCTGGGTTTGTACCGTTAACATGCGAAAAAGGTGACTTGGTCCTTATACACGGACAGGTGGACCATTTAAGCCTGGCAAATACCTCTGGGGCGAGCCGCCACACGTTCCAGCTGCATCTCGTCGAAGGCCCACGCCAAGGTGTTCAATGGTGCAAAAGGAATTGGATGCAATACCCGCCTGGTGAGACATTTCCAGAATTAAATATGAAGTACAACCACTGATTAAATTCAAACCTTCCCAACTCCCAACAAATTGACAGGAAATTATTCATAGTTAGTTATTACTATATAAT
>JACKZZ010020152.1_pt1 | contig 14333 bp, 1 predicted proteins | sample 8027871 | NCBI WGS metagenome assembly JACKZZ01 (sample SAMN15724774, study PRJNA655200) | protist metagenome | isolation source: fluorescence activated cell sorting (FACS) single amplified genomes of... | place: USA: West Boothbay Harbor, Gulf of Maine | collected 2000-07-19
ATCCCACTGCAACCGCTACTCGCAGAACAAAAGACTTCGCCGATAGATGAAGTCTTGCAGAGAGTCAAAGCCCTTAGTTAGGGCATCAGCACGTTGCAGTGAACCACGAAGGAATTGAAAGCGTATCCAACGGTTTTCATGATATGTTTTCCAGAAGAAAACACTGTTTTGCACATGCTTTAGCTTGTCACTGCACCAGCTCACAGGGAGCCGTGCATTCGACAGCGCAACAGACGAGTCAGAGTTGATAACTGTGGGCGGGCTGTCATCATTTGGAGCAACGCGAATCTCCTCAGTAATACCAAGGACGTTGAGGGCTTTATTACAACCAAACACAGACATCTGCTCCGGCTTGTCGGTGAGTTCACGTACAAACTGTCGGAAGTATAACACCTCGGCAGTAGCAGCGGCAAGGGCAAGTGTTTCGCTCTCACCAACCGACCTTGACACAGATTTCTGGGACCGAGAGGCATACGATACCATGTTCCCACCGACAGTGATGAGAAAACCACATGTGGAGAGACGCTCCTCGGGAGTATCATTGTACGAGGCATCAACATACGCCTCACAGGCAAAGTCAGTCATACTTGGATCTCGTGTGTACAATATTCCAACATCAATGGTGTGCTTAATGTAGGTGGCAACACGTTGGGCCAACTTCCAGCAGTCTTCATTGTAGACAGAATTGTACCTACCAAGTTCTTTCACAGCAAAGGAAAGGTCAGGACGACAAGTGACGGCCATGTAGTTAACTTGACCGACGAAGCGGCGATAAGGGAGATCAACTGCCTTCTTGTGCGCAGCTTCCGTTATTCCATGTGTGCGCTTGGACATTCTAGCAGCAATCATCGGAGTGCAAAGCGTGGTTGTCTTGTCACGTACACGGGCCGTGACCACAGCTTTAGCAGCAAGATTCGGAATAGACAACTTAAGTGTCCCCTTGGCGCGATCACGGTGAACCGTCATTCCTAGATATTGTGACACCGGATCACCGCCAGTTAGTACGAACACCTTGGCCATATCAGCATGTGTTTGTGCAATGAGGTCATCAGCCCCAACAAGCAAACAGTCATCCACATAACATACGATGAACTCCTTGCGACCATCGGAGTGCCTGCGTGAGAACAGGCAGGAGTCAAAGTTAGAGCGTTTAAAACCATTTGAGAGCAACCAACTGTGCAATAATACACTCCAATCGCGAGGAGCACTTCGCAGTCCGTAGGCACTTTTGAGTAACCTGTACACAGTACCATTTGAATCATCCTCATAGCCCTGAGGAGGTTCTATGAACAGATCAACAGGTTTGCCATCGCGGTCAGTAAGTGCCGAGTTCAAAAATGCCGTGGAGACATCGAGAAGATTCATTCCGAGATTGTGCTGAACTCCATAAGAAAGGAGAGTACGAATCGTAGACAAACGAGGAGTAGCACAAGCTGTGTCCATGTTAAGCTTAGCAGTGTTCTGATGATTGCCTAGAATGGTTAGCCTAGACTTGCGCCGACCACAGGACTTAATTTTGTACACCCATTTAGTTCGGAGGATCTGTGCGTTGCTGTGCTTCACGAGACGCTGAGCCTCGGACCGAGGAACGGCAGCAATTACATCATTCTTATGATAACTGTGCCATTCATCACGCATTGACTCACTCCACGCCTTCTTGTCAAGTATCATGGCGTCAGCATAATCGCGGGGCTCGCGGTCATTGAGCATAGTCTCGATAGAACCAACTGTACCAACGATAGTCTGATCAGGGTGGTCGACAATTGACCACTGCGTCTGCTCAAAGCGGAACGAGACCACCTGACCTGCGTCCGTAGTAACAGTAGCCGAAGCACCTTCGTCTTGAACCTCAGTTAGCGTACCTCGCTGCCGAAGTTTCTCACTTTTGTTATAGAACTCGACTCGAAGTCCTACTTGGCGACAGTGACGGCAGAACCAAGTATCAGACGACCGAGGCATTACTCCTCGACACTTAGGTGTAAGATCAATGCAGACCCGGTGATGTCCAAATCCGCAGTTATTATCACAGAGAATCATCTCAAAGGGAGCATAGGACTTACAGTTCGCTGCAAAGTAAGCCGAACCACAAGTGCGGCACGGCTCACCCTCAAACTCACCATCAGGTAAGCCATCGGGCCGATGACAATTGTTGCCAGCCGGCATGCCTTTTGCTGAGGCAGATACTGGATTACCGTGAGGCATTGATTGAGAAACCTCAGCTGGAACAGTGAAAGGCTCATCGATAACACCAAGAGCGCCTGAAGCTGGCTTCTTTTGCGGAGATGGTTCCAATACAGCCGGAGAGTCAGGCTGCAATGATTGTGACTGAGCCTCGCTGTCGTGCGAGCACGGCCGAGTCGCATGTTTCCGCAGGATGCGAGCAGCGGCTTCGTCACGTACAGAAGTACGCCATTCACGAATGGCCTCGACCTCTGCTTGTTTTGCCGACAGACCAGCCTTGCATAACTCAAGCCGACGAGCGGCAAGATGTTCTTGATATGCCTGCCACAGAGTAGTTTTGCCCAGTGGTGGCGGATCACGAACATCAAGATCACAGGACATAGGAATTGGCGGCTCATCTTCAAGAAGAATACTAGCATGTTTGTGTAAGCAAAAATCAACGTTATCGATGCCACGAGTCTCATTAATAGCGAATGCTTCGTCAAACTTCGACCAGTCGAAGTCCGCAGTCCGCCTGACTGCAGAGTCCACTGAATCCTGATCAAGAATTTCGATACCATTTGGGTGCTCATCGGCTGGCGACACATTGAAACCAAGAAATACGCCACGGTGCCCAACAGGCAGCAGGTGAGTATGCGCCGAGGCACCGGGCTGTGAGGCATGACGATAAGTCACCCTTGAGCCCCATACACGTAGGTGACTGACATTGGGTCGCTTGCCGAACCATAACTCATAAGGCGTCTTGTTGAGTTTACGAGGAACAAGAAACTGCGTAAGATACACAGCATGCCTCCAGGCGTACGACCAGTATTTGATAGGAAGACGTGCAGAAATTAGCAATGCTCTGGTCATTTCCATGATATGTCGATTAGCACGTTCGGCAACACCGTTCTGTGCCGGCGAGTTCGGCAGCGTGAACTCAAGCCGGATGTGAAGCCGAAGACACAGGTTCGAAAAAGTATCATCTTGCTGGATAGCCAAATGCTCCCCAGCATTATCTAGGCGTATGGTATTAGGCACACCAACGTCCTGAAGAAACCGAAGCAACGCGCCATGTATATCAGATTTGTTCTTGAGAAGATACCCAAAATGCTTGCGCGTATAGTCATCGGTGAACAACACATTGTACTTGAAACCGTCAGCACTTTCAGTTTCCATTGGACCCTGGATGTCGCAGTGTACACGGCCAAGAGGAAAACTAGAAGGCTTGATTGGACGAGTATGAGGTTTAGAAGAGATCTTAGCCGACGAGCAGGTCCGACAGTCGAAGTTGACATGAGGATTGACTGACACACCATCCATGGAGCGTGCAGAGCGCTGAGTACGAGATACGGACGGATGCCCAAGCCTGGCATGCCAAAGCTTCTTGGATAACAGTCTGGACTGTTTCGGCGTGCTATTTGTAGACTGTACGGTATCTGTCGACTGTGAGCTTCGGGCTGCACTCGAAGCAACAGCATCAAGCCGACTTTGGGCCTGACTGTCAGTAAGTGCAGAGTCAACAAGCGGAAATATCTGGGTGGACGAGTTGAAGGTCATCAGTCGCACGGCGAGTTCACCGCGCGTCTCCAGCCAATTCTGATGGCTGACCCAAAGCCGGTCTAGTAAACCGGATGGTATACGACTCTTGATGGCAGGATCGCGCTGCACAGTTTGCGCTGAATCACGCTGAGCAGTGCTGCGGAGAACAACTGCGTGCATGTTCGGTCGATGTAATAGACGAAAGTCGCAATCGTGGTCACACAGTGGAAGTTGTAAATCAGGGGAGACACCGTAAGCCAATATACTTGTAGGCTTATAAGGCCACGGCCCTTCAAGATGGTCGCGCGCACACGTGGCATTTTTGCAGTAATTGGTGCGTTCAAAGAGCTGCCAGTGTTGTCGTTTTGATGTCAACTGTATGAACGGGTTATTGATGAACTCGTCCGACGTGGGATTTTCAACGGAGATGGCGACGTTTGGATTGGCCTTTGTGACCTGCCATAAACATTGCAGGCAAGTTTGTAACATTGCGTCGTGAGACTTCGCTTTGTATGATAGTGGCGCGTGAGTCCGAGAATCACGCTGAGCTTCCTTTGTGCGTGCATCTCGACTCACTGAATGTGTCTCACATGGCGGAGAGTACCACACAGAGTCTAGTTGCTCAACAGGAATGTGAAGGTATTGCCACACAAGACGCTGTAAAGCCTCGAAGGTTAAGGATGAGCAATCGAACTTAACATACACAAAGCGGCGCCGAAGATGCTTCGGAAGCTGCGAGCGACGGGCCCATTCATCTTCGTCAATAATATCGAACCCGACGGCCATCGCTCTCGGATTTCTCTGAAGGAAGTAGCGACTCTGAGAGCAGTAAGTACCACAGCACAGCTCGGCAGAGTATACTTTGCCTGTTCTGGACGTCTTCCGTTTAGTCTGGCAAGCGCCCATACAGGTAACTCGACGGCACGAGGAACATTGCCCTGGATCGAACGGAGCGTCCGGCCCAGGGCCGCACCCCTAGCCAAGGTCAGCTGACGCTGTCCTTGCTTCAATAGCCGAAGCCAATTCACGGATGAACTTATGTGCCTTCTTGCGATACATTTCCTTGCGCGTACGATCACCCTGCTCATGAACCGTTTCGAGCAGCTCAGCCAGATGTGACTGCTCAAAGTGGGTGGCATGCTCGATCCAGTCACGGAACGAGCATCCATGTACTAAAATCTTGCCCTCTAAATTGTCAGCAGCGGCCGTCAAGTACATTTGGACCTTCCGCCGAATTTTGAGATCAATGGGCGCGATGGGCTTGAGAGAGATCGAGGCACTGTTGACAGTATTGGCAGCAAGAGACACAGTGTCACTGCCTACCTGCGGGTGAAAGCCATCACCGTGATCGGCAAAGAGCGGCTCAGAGACAGGATGAACTTTGACGAATGTCGGCGCAGCAGCGTTATGCCTGTCACATTCTGGGTTGGGATGCCCCGAGGCACAACCGTTAAGGCACTCGTATTGACATGGGTCACCATTGCACACCGTAGAATGATTGCCACACGTACGACAATGGATCTGAGGCTGGAACAGCGCACTCTCACCCATGTAAGGTGAAGAGTGCAGGACACCACTGCTAAAACGAAGTTGGGAAATCGTCGTGTCAAGTGCATCACCGTCATCAGAGATGAACTGTGCCGGCGCATCAATGTCACTGGCGCGAGTGCATAGGTAACAGTACTCCTCAAGGTTGTTCACAACACAAGTAAGATTATGGTCCCAGCGACCATGAACTGCGGAGTCACACTGTTGCAGCCGCTCAGCCAAAGCGAGTGCGTCCTGCGCCGCAGGCAACAGGTTATTGGTAGTGACATACACATCTTCATTAAGAACCGGAGACTTTTCTGGCAGCACCTCATACTCCATGAATGAGTATTCGGCGAGGCATTCCATCGTACCGTTGATGGGTCCAATGGAGTCACTAAGTTCACCATTTAGTTCAAAGTGCCGAGCTTGAAGGAATGACACTAAGGAATATAGCTGTTCCAACAGCCGCTTGTTGAGAGCCGAATTCGGAGGTTTCAGCTGTTTATGACGACGGTTCATGCGCTTGGGCATTAGAGGCCGCTTTACTGAGACTTCTGTCGACCGTTGAAGCCTTACAGCAAGCATGGGATCGTCTAGGCCATCATCCGACTCACCAGTGTGTACGTCGAGACTGGCCGAAGCACAGGAGGATTGAATATGATTCTGCACAGTGCCTGGTCGTATTGCCATGGCTGCAACTGGTGCCACATGAAGATAACGAGCATCCTCCATACTCACATGTGCTGGAAGACCAGCAAAAACTGTTGCTGCCTGATCTTCACGAGTGGCCGTAGCAATTAACTGTTTATTCAGCACACAGAAGACACGGTGCCACACAGTGCCCTGTTTACCGGAGAGCCAGGCATCTCTGGAGTACTTCCGATCACCGTCAACGTTGTACGTGAACTTCGGCAAGATGGAAAAGACATCAGCGTTGATATTGCTGTCAATGTTGTCGAAAAACATGAGTCCGTTGCCGCGCGTCATAGCCATAGAACCGACTATAGCAATTGGCGTCTCCGGGTACACAAGGACGAACGTACGGTACCGAGTGACATCACCGGTAAAGTGATTCTTCACTGGTATATACATGATCCCACCTTGCAGTCGATGTGATGGGTTGTCAGTGGTTCGAAAACCTTTTACGGTATAAGGGGTGAGTTTAGAGAACTCGACCTGCGCACCGAGGTCATTAATAGACCGCACAATGCAGACGGAGTGTGCTCCACTGTCGTACAGTAAGCACAGACGAATAATCATCTTCACTTCCTCAACTGTGAATTTAGTACTTAGAGCGCGCTTGAAGTCTTCAGCTTCGTTCAGGAGCTTCACAGTCTGCGGAGGAAGGTGAACAGTCTTTGATTGCTGGTCAACGAAGGGGAAATGACCTTCGTCTTGTTCGTCACTGTGACTCTTGATATCCGGAATGCACTGCGGATCAAACATGCATATGTCGGAACAGATGCCACCAAATGCGTGAGCGTCTTCATCATCATATGCGCGACGGAAGCCACCATCGGTAGTGGCAATCCACTCCTCCATGGTCTCGTAGCAGAGCGTAGAATACAAAGTATGACCCAATTGAATGTCCTGTAGACAATCGATTGTGCAAACTTCAATGAGCAACGGCGCGGTTGAATTGTTTTTGACACAAGAGCCCCCACTGCCTGGAAGGTTGTCAGAGTCAGGAACCCCCCCACTGTTAGAGTCAGACGTGCTGTTAGTATGCTGATTGACGGCTGAAGCTGGGGGCTTAGGCAATGAATTACCACGCTGTGTGGGGTCACGGTCCGCGTCACGTCGCCATGAATCACCGTTGCCATCGTCGTCGTGACCATCATGCCCTGAATAGAGTTGATAATGTTCTGGGCAGAAGACATACGAGACGCCATTGATTACAATCACTTGCATTCGACGACCTTGTTTATCACAGCAGCCCTCATGCATAGCATTAACGCAAGGATACCCACCAGCATCCGTAGCCATACAGAGCATAGGCGGATCAGGATGCTGTTCACAAAACTGTAATTGTGTCATCGTAGCTCCGAAGCCTTTGTATGCACTACACGGCATACATCTCCGATGAAGAGCTACTGCAGCATAGCCATCATCTTGTTCATGTGCTGGATACAGATGACCAGAGTCGACAATCTTTGCGTCTGATGTTGTTGCGATAGTAAGATCGTTTGAACCGTCAGTGACCACGGTGTGCACCGGAAAGTCAGTGATTAGGCGATGATCGGTGACTACCAGGTCCGCCCACGGGTAATTCGTTAGCTTCGACCGAGGTACGAACAGCTCAAGCACATCTGGATCTCGATGTTGTTCAACACAAGGTATTGCGCGCAAAAGTGTGCTAATCGGATCACCATGAATAGCCTGTCCAAAGCCGTTGATATCGGGTCGGTGCCCATCGTGAAACCGTTGAAGGCACACGACACATAGCTGTTGATTGAGCAGTTGGGCCTGAGCACTTAAGCGAGGATCGAGTCCATACAGTGGTGCATTTGCAACCGAGAACAGCTTGCGCAAGTCTGCGTCGCAACTAGCTGGCCGAACAGATGCGGCATGCTCAGGGGACACATTCCTACCGTGTAGTGGAGCAAAGAGCTGTAGTAAGAGTGGTCTTTGCTGAAGCAGAAAATCTGAGACATCGCTTGCCATATCACGGCCGAAGTACGGTGAGTAGGACCGAAGTTGGATTGCGCGTTGTGAAGCACCACGTGGGTTGTACTCGAGCTGAGGTTGTCTAGAGAACCGATGTCTTCTCGACAACAGATAGGCCACTATTAACGCTGCTTTATCGTTCGCATGAGTAGCCGTGACCGACGAGGGTGTTATGTCACCAACAAACAGCGGCATCTGCGTTGGGAACACATCTTCGAAGAATGAAGCGAAAGTAGACGTGCACGCAGCTTGTTGAACATAACAGGATAAGTGTAGAATGATCTGTTGTAATCGAATATATTCATGAGACCCGGAAGAGAATTTGGCCTGTGCTGTGTAGCATTGACCAACTATATGTACAATAGTGTGCAGCTGGTACAAGGTTGAGAGAACCGAGGGGGAAGTGTTGCAATGCTCAGCAAGAGAGGGCCGTGGCTTCAGAAGTGTGCATGAACGTTGTTTGCGTTTGTCATGCACTGACGAGGCGGCCCGCTCCTTGCCAGACGTGTAAAACTGCGAGCAGGGCAATTGGCCATGATCGGAATCACCATTCAGCCACTCATGCTGTACCAGCCATTTGTGCGAATCACACACAACTCGCCGATGTTGTAAGTAGTCATAGCGCGCAACACCATCGGTCTCCACAGCTTCCGAGTGCTGCTCGTGCACATGACCGCATGCACAGCATGCGCTAACTTGTGTGCACACTCCATCAGTTTGATCACAACCGACCCTAATTGCGTGTTGAGCGCGATGGCAGCGTAGTCGCGTAACCGGGTCCACAATTTCGCACTGAAAGACAGAATTCAGAGAACTGTCAATAAAGGTAGCTTTATGACATCGGGCACAAGGGTAGCAGGAAGCATGAACTGCAAAGATGAATAGATCAGCAGTCACCACCGGCCGTTGTGTAGATTTCATAACTGCGTCGGCGAACCAACTGGCCTGCGATAACATTTGCTGAAAATCGCGATGTGGTATTGACACCACGAAGCTATGAGCATTCAGCTCTGCATGCGAGCTAGGACGAGCAGCAGGATGGGCATAATCAGTGTAGCCTCGAAACACTTGAAGTCCACATACTAGACAGGGTGCATTTTTGGGAACATGAAACATGTCCTTGTTGAGAGAGATGCTTGGAGTAGGTGAGACATTACTGTGTACAGAACGAAGGGTAGCCGTGCGTACGTGCCAGTAAAAGGGCATACCCTCGGCTCGACACCTACCACAGTACCACTGCTGAGATCTAGCGATGTCGGAGAGATGTTTGTGACTAGATCTGGACCGAATATCCATCAGATGGAGCGCGTGGCATGATGAATGCACTGCTGCCTCACATACATAATTGTTCACATTGCTAGCGCAGAATTCTGTAGATTCGTGCGACATGATGGGCAGGCCACAGATGGAGCAATCATGCACATTGGGGCAGAAACCGAAACCAGCAAGCATGTAGTCACTGTCCATGATTGCATCTTGATTCTCAACGTTCACAATGTGGCTTGGTAACAGCGCTTCACCACTGCGATGAGAGTCTAAAGTTCTGATGCATGGCCCGGCATCCATGTGAACGATTGACCACGTATCCTGCCCACACGACCGTAACGGTGCCTCAAGTTCATCAGGCAGTGCTGTGTGAAAGGAAGGTTGTCGAGGATGGCGTTGCAGGGTACATACTCTGCACCGTCGTGACGGTTGCGTGATTGTGACAGATTTGCCACAGAACAGACAGTTATCGTAATCATGTGCAAAGCGCCTGCCGGTGCTCGTCAGTGAGCGAGAGACTTCGGTGGGTACCACATTAGGTCGGTTGTCCCCATGGCAAAAGGTGTCATGAACTGCGGGCGATACAAGTTCGAACCCGGGCACAACATCCAGCTGAACCGGTGCCAATTCAATCTCTATCGTTGACAGGTCATGTGTAGCAAAGTTGTCTTTCGGGCTATCACCAAACCCATCGAAGAGCTCGGCTGCCTGCTGTGCATCCATGGATCTAATCGGATGCGACCGAGTGCTGGAAGCGCTGGACTGCCTGCTGCTCCGGGCGTTACTGTCACGGCTGAGAGAGCGACCCCTATGGTGACCCCCACGAGAGCTGTCGCGGCTCGCTTCACGAGAGTGACGACGACCAGAGTCGCGTCCACGTTCTGCTGCAGACGGTACCGGTGTACCGGACCGTCTACCATTCCTGGCAGGAGACTGTTGACGAGATCGTTCCTGTCGCCGGTCATTGCGACGACCGCGACCGTCACGATCACGTTTCGATTGATCGGTATCGCGTGAACGTTCACGTGATGACGCTCTAGGATGTCGTTCGAGTGAACTGGATCGAGGTCGTGAATTTGCCTTCATGGCGTCATAGAACATGCGGCGTGAGTGAGAGGCGTCTTTGGGATGAAACTGATTGTTGTTAGACGCAGGTTTGTCCGCAAATTGCGTCGAACCTCGCTGTTTGCGGAAGTGCCGGGCACGCTCACGAAGATCGGTATAACCATCACGACGGAAGGGACAGTGAGTCACGGGATGTCCTTTCTTTGCGCACACTGTGCAGAACCTTGATTGCTTGCGTTCTTCAGTCATTTGAATGCCGTTCCACTTACCACCGCCATCTTCTATACATTGTGCAGCAGTATGTCGTCGATGGCATCGAAAACAGTTCTGGCACACATTAGAGCGGCACTCGAACACGGATCGCCCACAATGCCGACATTCCTTGTTGATGGGCCCATCAGAGGGATACCCAGGTTTAGGATGCGAAGTGTTGGTGGCAATTGCATTGATGTGCATCGCATCGCTGAAAGCCTCGTCCATGGCAGCGTCGTACATGTCGAACTCATAAGCACCATCCTCAGGCTCCGGAAGCACCGAATTAAGCCGAGAAGTCTGCTGCTTGGACATGGTGATGTAACGATCATGTAGTTTCCGCAGTACACGCTCAAACTGTATGCCGTTACGAATAGTAGCAGTCTCAGCTCGCCTTGAAGTAGCATATGACACCACTCCATCACCTTCTTGTAGAATGACATTGAACAGCTCGAGCCACTGTGCGAGAGCTGTCTCTTGCCGACTGGCAAGTGCAGGAAGGAGTAGTTCAACGAAGTAACCAGCATTAGTCAAGCACCAGTGCGCGCCACCAGTGCAACGTAGAGAATCGTAATATCGCTTGAGCAACGCACGGTGCACATCGAAGACCGACTGGCCAGCTAGCAGCATTTTCGCACCATCAAGGGATTGTGCATAACGCTTCGCTGTATTGAACGCCGTAGTTGGATAGTAGAACGAGGAACTGATCCATAAAGTACTGATGCGGCGCAAGAGCCCGAACCCCGAAAGCGCAACGAACTCCGAGGAGTTCAGAAGCTCCGTGCCAAGAGCATCAGTTGTCAGTAACAGAATCTCGCGAAGGCACATCGACACAAGCTCTATATTCTCCTGCGAGATGAGCATGAAATTGTCATTGTGCGTGTTGTGCGCAAAAAGATCATGTAAGAGACATTCAGGAGTAAAATTAGTATTGCCGAGAGCGACCAGGTCCTCGACGAGTTGTGAGTCCTCGAGGCTCGGACAGCAAGACCGAACATCGCACCTCGACTCGTAGTACATTCTGTGCACGGAATGACACAAGGCAGTAGCACGATGAGAATGCTTCCGACCCATTGAGTCAGAGTCCCAGTGATAGGGATTTGCATTAGATATGCTAGAGTGTTGAAAGTGTCCAGGCTCTTCATACTGCTGCTGAGTAGACAGCCGACTGATCGCGCGCGGAGTGTCACGGCGCTGTTGCCAGTCATGGCGGTGGAAGCCAACGACCTGCTCAATTAGCGCGTCAAAGGATATGCGTCGCGGAGGCTTATCCATTACTTTGGAAACGAAGCTGGCATTGGCTTCGATGATGAGTTTACGGCCCATCGCCTTACGCACAACTTCCAGTACGTTAGTAAACATGAGAATTTGCTGCAGATCGACAGATGCCTTGTGCTGCGACTGCTGAGTCTGCTGATACCCCGCACGAGGTGGACTCCAGAGCACTCGTTGTTTCAGCCGATCAGTGATTGCCGAAAGCTTGCTACCAGTAAGTGGTTTCTGAACTGGTACAGAACCAACACAAGTACGAATCTGGTAGAAGATGTACTGCCACGGAGACAGTGCAGCCGCTTTGGCGGCATGGGTGATACTGTAGATGACGCGAGTGGCAGCCTCGAAATCTTTCGAGGGGCCAATTATATTCACCGTGCCCTCTTCCGCTACTGCTCGTAGATAGTCACCAGCATACACAAAATTAAGAAGCGCGCCAAAGGTAGTTGCCGGCTCCTTGGTACCGGTAAAGAACGAGTAGCCCTTTTCGTGTTTCGTTTGCACGTACGTCTCGTAGGGCATGAGGAGCTGCATGTGGGAAGGTGCCATCGCCTTCGGCTTAACACGCTCGTAGGCCATGCTCACAAACTCGCCGGCGTGTTGCGCATCCTCTGCAAAGCCGTGACGAGGTCCGGTGCGATGGTCATTGGGATCGGTGCTTGAATGAGTGGTAGATAAAGGTCGCATCTTAATGGCCTCGATAAGTACCGGGTCCATCTGAGGAAGGACAAAGCTAGCCATGCCGACGTTTGCAATATACGATGGTACCGAGACCTTGGTTAATAGCGTCAGCTGCGGATAGATGTTAGGGTCAGTGCCGTAGCCATCGTTGATAGTGCAGTCGGATGCTTTGAGATCATCGTCGTCATCGAGATCGAGCCCACCGGCACTGGTGTGGTTGGCATGAAATTGTTCGGCATCGGCGAAGCTGGTTGACGTATCGATCGGTTCCATGTCCTGGTTAACGAGATTGGAATCACGTTCTTCGAGATTAATGGTGGTAGCATCCACTGGCTCGGGTCCGGCAGCGTGCTGCTGCCTACTAGACCCGTCAACAGCCGGCGGACGCCCCTGAGCACTTGCTTCAGGCGAGGAAAAACGAGTTTGCCTGTGTATGCCACTGCGCGAAGTGTTGCCGCCAGTATGACCACCCCCTTCAAGTCGCTGAAGGCGAGCATCATGAGCATCAATCTTAGTTGCAGCCATATGCACCTCTGCCTCCAGGTAGCTGACATGTCCAGTGACATAGTCGCGAATTGTGGCCTCTGAACACAGAAACTCATATGTTTCGAGCTTGTCATCGATCTTCTCAAGCTTTCGATCGATGTGGCTCGAAGTGCTCTTTATTCGTTCGTCGATTTTATTGAAACGACGGTCATCGATGGCTAAATCACCCTCAAGTTTGCCAACCCTTCCCAGAAGCCCGGCGGTTGCGTCAGACTGAGGTTGAGCCATCCTGGTTTGGTTGTCTTGTAGAGAACGAATTTGATGCTTCTGCTCGACAAGCTGCTCGACTGCAGCTCTAAGGAGTTCATTGGAACGCTCGAGATCAGCTTTGAGTCCGGCAGCAACTTGAGCTGCACTATGCGCGTTGCGTTGCGCATTCGCTGACTGAGCATATAGATCGTCCAGAGTAATTCGAACATTGTTAATGAAGTCCAGGTACTCCTGACGGTCCAATAATGACCGAGTCTGTAAGATGGCGGAGCCGTGCAAGACCGTGAGCCAAGGGTCGAACTCGTCGTGCGTGACGAATGATCTCGAGTTCTCGCCTAAGAACGCCGAGAACACGGATTGCTGCGATCGTCGGTCATTAGAGCGAGGGTCTGTAGTGTCATGAACCGAGCCTGTCGCCACTCCAGGAGTAGTATCAGCATACATGGGCGTGAGTTCAGCCCGTGCTGGCTGGGTACCATAATCATGCTGTAAAGTACTTGGGAACAATGGGCTCGGTTGATCAGAGGCTTGTAGATGCCCCTGAGGAAAAATAAAACCGTGACCACCTGAATTCGACGCTGAGGGCGTCGTCAGAGTCACAGGAGCGAGGGCTGACGTAGCACTTTCGGGAACTGATGATCTCCCATGCACTGGTGTGCTGTGTGCGCCGATTCCGGTTGAGGGTTGTACCTCATCCACCGGAAGTCTGTGCCCGTCAGTCGTAGGTAAGGGGGCTACACTCGTCGAAGTTTGTACGTGAGCTGCCCCCACTGTTTGCAAAGTATCGGCAACATACGTGCCAGCGACCAGCGCAGGTGATGACGACTGTGTGGGCTCAATAGAAGTATGGTGAACGTTGTCGTTTGTTGAAGCCGTCATGCCTGCACTGTTATCAACAGAAAATGTAGGGAACGTAACATCGTCTTGACTGTACACAGCCCCCACTGTGATGGATGTAGTAGCCATGGTACGTTCGGTACCAGGCTGTGAAGATGGGACCGATGACTGCTCAGGAGCAAGACCTGATACATGTTGTAGTCCAGTCGACGGTCCATCACCACCTGCAATGACAGATGACTCAATCGCACCCTCGACGTGACGAGTGCTAGAATCGCGAAGCCCAGTGCTAATACTAGTATTTG
>JACKZZ010006204.1_pt1 | contig 14332 bp, 19 predicted proteins | sample 8027871 | NCBI WGS metagenome assembly JACKZZ01 (sample SAMN15724774, study PRJNA655200) | protist metagenome | isolation source: fluorescence activated cell sorting (FACS) single amplified genomes of... | place: USA: West Boothbay Harbor, Gulf of Maine | collected 2000-07-19
GGTCGAGCGACAGTGGCATTACGCCGCTTCTTGAGCCAGTGCTGAAGTTGAAGGATCCGACTGGTAAGTTTAATCGTTTTTGAAGTTTGATCGCCTCTTCATCCTTGCGTCGCGTCTATCGGATAATGATAAATGTGATTTCCACAGCTGGCTCCTGATATTGACAGAAAAAGAAATTTCACGCTGGAGCCAAATGGAAAATCGCGGACAGCCATTTTTTCCTTCGGGGGGGATGGGTGGACTGCTGGATCGGTGGATTGTTGAGTTGAAAATTGCCAGCTTCCAATTGGTTCCAGCTACTTGCAATTTTGAAATTTTTGGGAAAATAGCAAAAAAACAAATCGTCGGGCGTGATTATTGTGGAGTTGTGGCAGTGGGCAACCCCATCCATGGCGTCCTGCAATTTTTCTTCAGCGTCATTTTCATCTCTGGTGGGTCTGTTGTTTCGTATAAGTATATGGTTACAGTCGTTGTTCCTCGTGGACACGGTCAGAGATGCGGGCATCGATCGACAAAGGATTTGCGCACGTTGTCCGTTTCGGTTTCGGTCCGATCTCTGTCTTCGTGCATGGGTTGGGAGTTCCAGGCCAGCTTCGAATCGATGGATCGTTGAGTGAAGATTTATCATTTATCCTATTGAATCGCTTCGGTAGTGGTTCTCAAAAATTGATTTTTTTGCGTAGATTGATGAAAAAAAAACTCAGGTTTACATTGTCATTGTCGCACGACGAGCCAGACGAGTGACGGTCCGGAACAGGTGGCCGATCGAGACGTGCAGACTTTGTATCAGGTTCGTGGAAATGCGCTGGAAAGCTGGAATGCTAAATGTCAAGGAAAAGGGCCGTGTGGATGTTCCAAGAAATTTGCGATGGCAGACAAAGTCTGGGCATGCGGTCGTTGTAACTATTACTTGTGCGAGGCATGTTTTAAGGAAGGGCGTGCTGGTAATATTCTTTGTTTCATTTTCGATGTATCATTGATTTGAGGTATTCGGCATTCGGCAAACTGCATTCGTTATTCTTGGAGTCGATCTCCATGTTTGATTTCTCAGATCTAGCGATTACGACAGCGGTGATCTATGTATCCAACACAAAAAAGCTATGTCGTTCGGTGTGTCTGTTCGTTCTTTGAAATTTGATATTTATCAATGTCTTGATGTCGTACGTTTACGTTTGGTAGATTGGGCGCAGCGCCTGCGTTTTTCTGGGAGGTGGCAGTTGGTCTTGCAGAAGGAGATCCAGAGGAAGTTGGAGAGCGATGCGTTGGGATTTGCGAATTTGACTTTGACAATGTGATCTTTTAGCAAAAAAAAATCAGACCCAGATATTATGATTGATTTTGACGGGGTTTTGTCCGATCTAACTGCGGTGGTGATAGTCTCGCCCACAATGAAATTTAGTTAGCCTTTTGATGTCAGGTTGATCCATCGCATCGATGGGACTCTACACATCAAGGAAAGCAGCGATTTATCCATTTCTGCAGGAATCGCCCGTTATAAAAGGCGCGTATGAAGTGCTGGAATTTCAGACAGGCGGGTGTCTTGCACGACAGGGTCTCTTGATCGGTCGAGTGGTCCGTCTGTCCTAGGGAGGAATGGCCGGTCTGGTCTCCGCAGCGGGTGGAATCCTGTTGGTTCTGAAGTGTCGCCCCGCAGTGCGCTTGCGAGTGTGGGGTTCCCTGGTGGTGCGTCGCGGATTCACGGTCGTTTGTATGGGTTCGTCTCTCGTTTCGTGTGTCGTCTCCCTTGGAGATATGCGTCTTTGTTGGTTCCGTCGTGTTTATGATTTCGTCGCGTAGTTCCCTCGTGTTTATGATTCTGTCTCTTGCGTGTCATTCTGTTCCTGGTCCACAGCCAACATCATCCTCGATCAAGGTGTCTTGAATGAGGGATCTGCAGGTCTTACATTGTGAGCGCAAAATGTCATATTCTCACACATCCCGTTGCATCTCAGCATCACTCGTCGTATCATTGTTAGTATTTAGTACAGAGTCAAGTCCTAGATCAATTTGGTTTGGTTCGGATTGAAATTCCTTGAGCCCTCAGGTTTGCAAATGGACAGAAGTCAGATGATGTTGAGAAGATTCAGGCAAAAGAGGCGTGTAGTTGGGGTCGAAATTTGAGGTTCAGAATATCATTGGGAATTGGTTGGCAGCACAGTCCTCCTCTCCGTTGTGCAAGAAGGTTTCTTTCTTCGGTTTTGTTCGCAGCGACGTGTGCGTCTGTCCTGTAGTAATTGTTGTCGTAGTGTTGTGTGTACGAAGGCAGGGCGTTGTTCTGGTTCTGTTCTTGTCGTGATCGTCTGTTCTGTTTGCGAATTGTTCAAGGCACAGACAGATTTCCGTGGTTTGGATATAGTTTCGATTGTCGGGTGAGCAAAGCAGAAAATTCAAATCATACAAAATTTTTCTCAGGTCTGATTGGTGAGGATGAGAAGGGGGAGCCAATAACTTCGGCAGCATTCCATGAAAAATACAGGAACGGTGTTGATGATAGTGGTCGACGTTGGAGTGGAATCCCCATCATCGGTATGATTACATGGATATTCGTTCGAGTCGCGTTCTGTTGTCTTGGCAGGAGATCCTAAGTTTCATATGTGATTTGTCTTTATTCTCAGCATTCGTAAACAATGCCGTGTCCTACACGTTTGTTGTGTCGAGGTAAAAGTTTGTCTGCATCCTGACATGCGTTTCATGTATTCATTGGTCTTGAGAGTCCGAATGCCCGATTGGATCGAGGCCCTGTGGTGAGTAGTCGTCGACGCAGAACCTGCGATTAGAAATAGATCTCCCGAAATCGGATTTGGTCATCATCGTTCAATCACGGTTCTTGAATGCCGCTCCAAATCTTGCGATTCGGATTCACCGTTTTCTCAGTCTCAACCACGAGTGGCCTGAGAGCTCAGTTCTCATGCACAGAACTGAGGGTCCCAGCAGAGTCTGAGAGGTCTGGGCAGCGTCGCAAGCGTTTTCCCAGGGTCCTGCTCGGGATTTCCGTTGCATGGATGTGGTCAAGAAATATTTTCAGAAAGAGCTGTGAAAACTCTCCAGCGAGCGTTGCCAAAAATTTCCAGACCTGGGCAGTGCGAAGAAGCAGGTAACAGCAGCCAGCAGGGTTTGTGTTGGCAGAATAAGTCCCGGCAGAGCCGGCAAGAAGTTTTTGCAACTTTGTCCAGAGGTTTTAGGAAGGAGGGGATCCCATGCCAGAGCCGATTCGATCCAAAGAGTCCAGAGCTGGCAAAGAAGAGCAGCAGCCGGATGCGCTTTGAGCACAGCCCGTCAGAACTCGCGAAAAACTACGCTAGCGTCGTAAAGAAAGGGGGGCTAGAGCTGGCACAGAGATCCACAGTGGCAATAAAATCGGAGTTGTCACATTACGCCAAATCTCGTCAGGAAACTATTTTAGATCCGCCAGGTAACACCACAGCGGAGAAGGCGAAAAGCTCCACGGTGGGCAGGAGGCCCCCAAGTTGGCAGAAGAACCATTTGAGGAGTCGTCGGCAGGGAGAAGTTGCAGAGCGGTGCAAGAACCTGTTTTCGGGACATGTGTCATTCATGCACAGTGTGCGGAGTGCAGCAGTCAAGAATCTCATGCGCGCTCGTTGCCCACGCGCGCGGGTTGGGTGGGCTTCATCTGGGAGCAAGACCAGGGATCCAAATCAAGAACGAAGCACCAAAATTGTGTGCGGCAAAAGGGGAATCAACGCTTGCATTTGTGCGATTGCAAAGAGCAGAGCCGGCACCAGGATCGGAATGATTTTGTCAGGGCGGCGAACTCATGCACCCTGGCTGTTGGTCGCCACGACTGCGATTGTCGCCATCTTCAGCTGCACCAGAATTCACCATGGCGTTGCCTGCAGCGGCACTCGCGTGGCGTGTCGCGGGTTCCACATGTTGCGCCCTCGGTGATCACGCCGACTTCATCCACGCGCAGTGCAGCTCGCTGCTCGCAGACGCTGCCACACCCCACGACAGCAGAATCATGAGTGTTCATCTGAACGGAGCCTGGCTCGGCCCGCAGGCACGGTCTCCTCTGAAACTGAAACACCCTGCACATCGATCTACATTGTGAGTGCACAAGTGTGGCCAGGATCATGTCGCGTCGCACTGCAAGTGTCCCCGGCATTTTTGCCGAGCGCTCATTGCCGAAGCAGCCGAGCATCCCAGATTGGGAAAAGCGCCGGGGCATTCTTGTGGCGCTGCTTGCATTGTGAGCGCACATGATTGCGTCCATTTCGCGTTGCAAATGGCGGTGGCGCTCTTCATGCATCCCATGGCTGGGAGAATTCGTGCAAATCCTGGCAGGCAAAGGTTGCGGCACAAGTGGATTCCGAACGGGTGTGTGTGAGGCACACGCATTTCATTTGCCTTTATCGGCAGTCCTGTCATCAGGAGTTCAGTTGTGTCCTGCTAAAATTCCTGGGGGTTGGCAAATCCCAAGGAAAGAAAAATCCCAGCATCTAGAGTTGTTGTTCGAAGCAAGCCTGTATGAGCACTATCGACCCACCAACCTTGTTCTTGCGGTCCTTCGATTTCCTCTGCGGATCACGGGAGATCTGAACTCGCATGGCAACGACTCAATCACACACGTATTCAGAACAAGATGTTGTCGTCAGGACGTCATTTAATTTATTGGCAACGGAAACATTCAGGGTCATGTTTGCACAATTGGGGAAAGAATATTATCGTGCATAATTTTCTGCCGACCCAGGAAGACAGACAGCAGGGCAGCAGCAGCAGCAGCAGCACGACTCCGTGGAGCGGTATGTTCTTGTTGGGGGAGCCGGATTCTACGCCAGAGGAGAGCATTATTCCTTACGGAATTTGGAATGGTTTGGACACATGGTTACAACGACAAGAAAATGTGCCCGAAGTGGATGATTTTAATCAAGACGTTGGAGCAGTTTTCGCATTTTTTTTTGGGGGAGTTGCCACACGTAGACGAGTTAAAATACCAGTGGCACCGGCATGTGAGTACGATCAATCAGGAAAAAAAAATCCTCCTATCAATTTGACGTTTTACGTCATTGGAGAAACCGAAGATGATTATTCTAACATGCCAGCAATCCTGGGTATGCAAGCGCAGAGGCAGCTTAGCGATGCAGGAGTGTTGATGTCCCGCCACAAGTTCCAAAAGAAAAGTGTGGACAGACGGCGGTACATACATATCCAGGACATCGATGAAAAAGGTCTGCTCGATCGTCAGCTTGCGAGTACTTTTAAGGTTTGTGAAGAAAGGGTCGATGAGATGCGCCGTGCACTCGAAACGGGATCTTATCGTCCACCTCCATCTGATGCTGCACTCCAGCCGCGACGTGGTGCTGGAGAGGAGAACAAATATGACTGGCAACAGGGACAGGCGAATATCGCACCAAGCGCTATAGCTTTCTCTCACAATGGGTCCAGATTCACCAGTGGAGGTATTTTGCAGTCACGTTCGACGTTTTCGGTTTGGGTTTGGAATCCTTCCAAACCAATCCGATAGCTGAGACTGACTTAGTTAATATTTTTGATTTGATCCCGATGTTGATTCACACGGATGCATGTCGCGTTCCATGGCGGGCATTCAGTTGAGAAACACGTCTGCGTCATGAGCGTGCATTCGTCCTGGTGAAGGCGAAGCGTTTATTTCGATACAGGGTTCCCAGCGATATTCCTGACATCCTGCCGTGCATGCCTCCCATCTTACCAGAACTTCGCGCGTTCAAAAACTATGTTCATCTTGCGTCTTTAACAGCTACCATCACACAAAAAAATCTATGTCATATTCGCTATCTAGTCTGTCGTGTTCGTGTAGAGCATGGTTGCTAATCATCACAGTTGATGGGGAGCAGTGCCCCCATTATTTAATCTAATTTACCAGTCACATGAAAGTCACACCGGTGGGAGGGGAAGGCGGCCTCCAAAGAAGGCGAGAAGGAAGCGTGAGAAGGGACGCAGGGCGAGGAGCGAGAAACTCATGAACAGAGTCGTCTCAGGGGGAGTAAGGGGACGGCAATTGCAAAAGGGAGAGGGGGGTTCAAAAAGGTCGATGACACAGCACACATCCGTGAGGCATTGTCTGAAGAGTTTGTTTTGGTGGTCAAGGGGCGATGGCGGCGATGCAAGTTCGAGTTGGAACGCGAAGAAATCAAAGGGATGCATCCCCATCGGGGGGGAGCGTGGCAAAAGTGGGAGACACAGACGGTGGTGCAATTTGTCAGCGTGATCTTGGCAGTTTCACACGGCATGTGGGCATCAGTGCGAGTGGAGTTGAGATTTGTCGTTTGCACGCGATTCCTTGATTGTGGTGGGAACGAAGTTTTGCTCCGGTTGCATGGCGGAAGGCGAGGCAACATATGAGGCGTGATGCGAGCCGCATTGTGCGTCCCTGCAGGGTCCGAGTGAACAGTGTTGTTGCTGACACGTGTTGCGTGTGCGTGGAGAGGGTCAAAGAGAGTGTCGTCCACAGCGTTCTGAAGTGGTGTGGATTCGTGTCCATTCTTCTCGGTCGACGAGACCGCATCTGTTTGATAGATGGGCGTGCGTACGTGGCGTCATGCATCGGAGATGTGCGCGACGTGTCGGTTGTCGTATCGTGTCGAAAAATCGACGGGCTCCGGCAGAATCAGAATTGGAGTTGTGCATGTGACCCCGTCGTGGTCTCTGTGTCTGCCCATGAGAATGAAAACAGATCTGTGGCAGTTGAGCAACGGTCAGGTTCATCGAATCTCGATCTGTGAGAGGGAGTAGTCGTCATCGTACGGCGCGATTTGCGTGCGAAATTTCTTCGATGTTTCTTGTTTCGGAAGCTGGTATATCCAGTGGTTCCCGCGAGTTTGGCACGGCCTCCGTTTTCTTCGCCGCTTGAATTCGACGTTTGGAGCGGTCAAGTGCGGTCCCGGTTCGCGATTTTGCAAACGCATGTTTGTGTTGATTTGTTGTCCTGATAATTCTTCCTTTGGCGGAGAGTGCGTTCCTCATGGCCCTTGTCCCTACATCAGTCACGACATGGCTCAGTCGGTTCTCAGCGGAAGATCCCTGTGAGAGTCTTCTGGGATGAACAGTACGGATTCCACGTCTTGGTGGAGAACATTGAATGCACAAGTCTTTTATCAATCATTTTCTAGGTTGTATTCGTGATATGTTTCTTTGAAAAAATCACATCTCAGCAAGAACGTCGAATAATAATTATTCCACCATGGGGGATCCGTTTTCAACGATTTCGGAATCAGGGCCTCGAGGTACAGAATTTAAGTATCAGTTCAGTTAGTTAGCTACTTAGTATCAGTATCTGGATCTCGAAGACGCCAGACGCATAGTCTGGAAGTCAATTTTTTGTTTTGGCGGTGTAGGCACATTCGAAGATATATTTTGTGATGAAAAACTTTCATTTTTTTTCCATATTCGAATTCGTGGTGAGGTCGCAGGATATTCCTTGCCATAGATGCGCAGGGAAAAGGGTGATTGATTTGGGCGAGATCGAGAGTCCAGGAATATTTCATCGGTTTCTCTGAGAGTGTGAATGTAGTGCACGGACAGCTGCAAAAGCCAAAATGACGAGGACAGAAAAGATGGAAATCTCTCCATGAAAATATTCGTCCGTCTCGTTTAGATTTGGTGAAATCCACGTCATCGGATGTGTCCCGTTTGCTTGTCGTAACAGAATTATATCCGTAGTGTGCAGAAACTTTTGTGATTTTTCCCGCCCCCGCACCCCAAAGAATTCAGTCGCGAAATGGGGCAAATCGCAAGAGTTTTTGCACACCCCGCGTGCATTAGGTGGTGACCTTGATTCTTTGGGGTGCGGGGTAGGGAAATCACAAAATTTATTGCACACCACGGATATTAAAATCAAATTAAAAATCACCTGCAGTATCAGTGTCACAAGGGGGGGTTCCATGGTTCCAGGGAGATTCCATAGTGGTCTCCATGGGGGTTCCATAGGGGGTTCAAGGAGAGGTTCCATGGGGAGTTCCATCGAGCGTTCCTCAGGAGGGCCCTCCAAGGGTGCATCCACAGTGGATTCAGAGGTGCATCCATCGTGTCCCCACGGGTAATTCCACGCGGTTCTCCATTGGGGTTCCGTTGCACGTCTCCATGGGCCATCTCCGTGCGGTGTTCCACTGCGCGTCATGAAGAGCAGCGGTCTGATTCCGATCGGCGATCCGCGCGGGTTCCATGTCGATGTCCAGGAAGTGGAACCGCGCATGCGCCTCCATGGGAGTTCAATGGGCTTCTCAACGGGGACGAATTCCGTATGTTTCCACGCGATCTCCATTGGGGGTTCCTGCGTTCATCACGCAGTGCCTCCTTGGCCGGTCTCCAGCGCTCCTGCCTCCGTGGCGGGTCCAGTGTCTCCATGGGGTCTCAGCAGAAAGCTTCTCCAAGGCGTCTTCCGGAGCGTCATCTTCACAGAGCCCGACTCTCCACGGATCTCTCCAAGCGGCTCTCCCATGTCGTGGATCTGTCATTGCGTTCTAGCGACATCTGTCCCGCGTGTTGCGCTTAAAATTCCAAGCAAGGCAGGGCATGCTGTCCGGGTCGCAAAAATAGCTGCATGTGGCGAGCCTTGCGAATGCTGGGATTCTCGCGTCAATGATCGGATTCCAGGTTTCGTTTCGATCCTCCGCACCCATGTCCATGTCTCCCGTCTTCTACACCGTTCCGTTCTTCTCCCTTTCGCGCGGCTTTGATGTGTTCTTCGTTTGTCCTCGTCTCCTGCTCTCGTTCCTTCGGTTCCCTGCGCCCCTGCACGCTCTCCCCGTTCTCTCCTGCTTCTCGCCACTGTCCTCTTCTCTCCTTGCCGCCTCTCCTGCTCTGCCGCCTCTCTTCTATTGTGAGGCCCCCGCGCATCCTCCCTTCCCATAGGGAACTCACGGCCCGCGCGTGCGGGCCGTCCGTCGTGCATATTATTTATATTTTGGCGCTGATGTTGTGTCGTCTCCCATCTCTGGAGTTGATTTATTCTATGCTTAGCGCAGGCATCTGTCCAGTTAATACTGGAGAACGGGAATCGAGTCGCGATGAGAAGTCAGGTTCAGTCAGGGGAAACATGCAGTCCGTCACGCGATCCTTTTCAATGTTCAATAAAAAAAACAGCTACTCGTTCCAATGTCCAGCTGAGTCATTACTATCTCGTATATGCTGGCATGACACATGACGCCGTAACAAGGTGGACAAAACCGGCACTTCTAGTTGAGGTCGAGCAGGATGAATTTGGCATGGATAGGCCATACGATTTTCAGGTTACTTCGTTGAGAACCAACGATTATTTACAGACTGTCCTCGTTGGAACCTTGAAAACTTATCCAAACAAATACGAAGCGTTCCGCAAGGACACAGGCATTTCCGGTGGAGCTACAACTTTCTTGGCAGAAGGTGTGCCGGTTCACAACGCAAAGGCAATTGTATGGAAGTTTCCGGATGGTCACCGCGACACCTGGGTTGCAACAACAAAAGGTATGAACGAATTACAAATGCATTGGCGGAAGGCGCAGGTGGTAGGGAGGCAGGAGTGACTGATTCCAGGAGCGCGTCTGGGTGACGTCAGAAGGGAACATCGGAGGCAGGGAGGGAGCGAGGGGGGGAGATAAAAATTGGCATTGGGACCCAATTCTTTGTCTGAACCGTATCTCCTCGTACAATTGCATTCGTTCTTTAGGGTCCTGCAGTTCGTCCGTTCTTTGGTCCACTATCATTCGCATCACGTTCATCGCTTTCTGTTTACGAACGAATTCCTCGATTTCATTCCACCTCCCCTGAAATTTCTGTTCCGATGTCTTACGTCTTTTATATTAGCCAAAGTTGTGTCGTTTTCGCCGTCTTTCGCATGGTGATTCTGATTGTTTAATCATTTGAACTCTTGTTGCCTCCATTTTTCCAGCTTTGCTCCACTTGTTGTCACATTCCATCGGCGTTGGGATCTCTGCGGATGGATTCTGATTTGCTCGAATGCCGCCTGTCGGTTTTTTTTGAGTTTCAGAGTCACGTCTGCAGCTCTGTTTGTGTTTTGGAGAGTGTCCTCGTGTGAAGGACCCGAATCCAATCCGTCACGGCGGACGACGATTGTGGTCTCTAAATCTCTCCGACAGTCGTTGCTCATGTTGAGATTCTTAATACAAAAACGCATCGTCGAAAATTTGCAAATTTTCAGTGATGTGATTTCGTAAGTCTCTTGGCATCCTGGTTTTTGCATCGTGTCGTCTTCGTTCAGGGTCGGTCATCCCGTTGGGTTATCGCAGCGTGACATGATTCGTCTGGGTAGGTGATATACGTCGATGTTCATCGTTGATGAATTTTATTGATTTCTTATTTTGATTCTGATATCTGAAATCTTCCGGTGAAGGCGGTGCATGGTATCGTTGGTATGCGTCAGGCAGGTAATGGATTGGCGGCACGAGTCTGCTTATTCTTATCCAATTTCGGTGCGCAGATTCAAAGACAGCGGGCGGTTTCCTCTGGAGTTGGATATGTGGGTTTTCTGCAGACGAGCAGCGACCTGCATATGATCATCGGTTCGCAAAGCATGCGTGTCAGTTTCATGATCATGTTCGGGGTTCTTGGATATCTCCAGATATGGTCATTGTCGTGTGCATTTATCTGTGATAGGTTGTTAATGTTTTCCGAAAAGAATTATTTTGGTTTCATTTATTTTGAAGCGAGTTCCCAAAACGAATCGCAGCAGTGTGACCATTTATGGCACATTTGTGGTTCAAGTCTCGTTGCAGTAAAGATTGTTGGCGACGGTTGCATTCTGTCAATCAATCTGTCATTGGAGTCTACCCCTACTATCACAGCTGTCAACTCCATTATTCTCGCCCCTATCACTACAAACAACCGGACTAAAGAGCGTGCCGGCGCCGATAATATAATTATTAATACAATAGAATAGTCTTCTGTTTCGAAGGACAAGAGTAGTATTGTCTAAGATCGTCGGTGTATCTGTCGTATTGTGTCTCAAATGAAAACGAGGTTATCTTTTTCACAAAATCTTTCTCAGAGGAATACACGAGAATGAGGAACGAGAGGTTGGCACGGCAGCAGACAGCGATTCGTATATCGATATTCTTATCCTTTGATGTTGAAAATTATGAGTTCGTCCAGTTGTTCCAGGTATCATCACGATGGTCATGGGGGGGGGTGTCGAGTCTGAGGGAGTTCGATTGGTAAACGCACGCAGACGGCGTCAAAAAAGGGATTGCATCACGTGTATTTCCTAAGAGAATTCCACAGCCGAGCACGGTGGTGTATAGAGATATTCATAGACGGATAGAGTCTATCAATTATTTCGAGCACAAACACATGAGGTCGGTGATTTGGGTTTCCTTGTCACGTATTTCTGATCCTTCAAGAACTCGATTTCATGAAGATTTTTGAGACATGTATCTGTAGCTAGCTAATGAAGTTACAATCTCTTTGGATCTGTCGGATAATTTCTTCGACCAGACGAGCGGTCTGGCAGATCAGGGAAAATTTATGAACGAAAGGTAGCTGTAGTTCATATTTGTGGGTAGTAATTCAGTTTAATGTATATATTTTTGCACTCATTGACTCCTGTACAAAATGTTCCCATCTCAGACACCGGTGCTGCCAATATGTCCGAGGGAGAGGATTCGTCATTATTGCAGCGCCTGGCGACTGCGAAGCAAACTGCGGATAGGAAGTACAACAGGCTTCCATGTTTCGTTCGTAGTTGTCTCATACCAGCGGCTGCTCTAGTAGCTGGCACAGCCGCTGTGGCAGGCGGCGCGGCATATGCGGTAAGGGTGTTTGTTTTGGTTCGTAGCATAGTTAGTGTTCCCATTTGACTGACGTAGATTTCATGGGGTTGCCCGAGAGAGTTTTGTCTCATTGGAGGAAATGCTAGAGACGGTTTTAGGGTGCAGGTAAGGACGATGGGTAGTGAATGCAGACGTTGTGCAGGTCGTGAACATTGGTTTCGAGCAAAAGGCATAGCGACATTTTGTCGAAGTCCTCCTCGATTAAGGGAGAAGTTACATTTTCATGCAACAATGGTCCTTTGTCAGATGTGGAAGAGGATAGGTGCGGTTTTTGAATTGTTTCTGAGTCGAAGGTTGATATTCGTTTGTAGTTGCGCGAAAAGCGAGAAAGCACAGAGGACGGGATTGGGATTGGTTGCGTGCGTAGCGAGTTGTTGGAGAATGTTGGAGAATAAGCTGAGATTTCAACAGTGAAACATGCTCGTGGTTCGGTGTGAGATGGAGTTGTTGTGCGTTCAGTCTTGTGTTAGTTCTTCGAGTCCAGCATAGGAGATTTTTCAGTGATGCCTTCGTGTTGCACGTTGGCAGGAGACCTCGTTGGCGTTTCTGTTGTGCGATAAGTAATGTCCTTATTTGCAAGTTCAGGCAAACAGAAAGATATGATTTAGCATGAAATTAATTGGATCGTATTAGGTGCCAGGTGCGGCTGAAGTTGAGAAGTCGGCAGCTCAGGGAACAGGTCATGTATTTCAGGAAGCAGGTCACGCAATGTGGAAGCCGATCCAGGACGAAATCGACGAAATAAAGGCCGGACGAGTGAGAGACGAAGCGGTATCTTTTTTCGTGTAAATCGTGCATTTTTGTCTTCTGTATTCGTGTTGTCGGAATGGTGGTTTTGCAGTGATCTGGGTACGTCTGCGCAGTGTCTGAGGCGTGCGCGCGTCGATGATGGCCGTTGCGAAAGTCGATCAGGTCCGGGTTGAGCAGAGAGTTCGTGTGTCAGGAAAAAACTTAACTAACTATTTTTTTGATGGTTGGATAGCAAGGTAGTTTGTATTCGTATGCTACAGCGAAATAGGTGAAGAGCGAGCGATCGCCACAGTCACTCGATTTAATCCACACGTTCATGTTCATGTTCTGTCGATGCAGATCTTACACATCTTTGCCATCGTCGGAACAACGCAAATGTCATTCTTGGTTTGCGTGACGGCCGGCGCATTGAGATCTGACACGAATATTACATGCGGTCGGTGGCAATCTCGTCGTCGAGTCATCATACATGCCAGTACGTGGCAGATGTCGTCAGTCCGTTGTCATCAGAGTCCCCGTGCGCACTTGTTCTTTTCTGCGATTTGCGTGGTGTTTTCGCTGTTCTGGGATGAAGATCCACCTTACAGACAGAGCAAGATTGCGATTGTTGTGTAATGAGAGTTCGAGTTCAAAATAGCGTTCAGGGGACGGGGATGTTGGTTGTTTCTGTAGGGTCTCTGATTCATCGACCATGTCGATGAATGTGCATGTCTTGTGCGACTGAGAGGTTGGGTTCTCAGCATCGCGAGTGTCCTATAAAAATTTATGAATCACAGGTCCAGAATGCAACTAAAGGATTGAATGCGATGTCCGAGCCGGAGAAAATGAGCGTCATCAAATCTTTCCTCCATGAGAATCACAAGCTTAATCCCTGGGAGGTACCAAAGATTCAAAAGGACAAAACTGAGTCTCTGCTGTCGGATTTGGAAGAGCAAGGAGTAAACAAATACGCAATCGAACCAGTCAGAAAAATCCTTGATTCCAACCGCTCATGGGGACGGGGGTTTTTGGACTATCTGCAGGTATGGGCCGTCTTTATGCAAATTGCATGTTATAATTGTATGTTTCTGGGTCGATCTGATTGCAGATTATGAGCGAGGTTCCAACTTGCAATCGTTCGTTTCTTCAATCGGACGAGCAATCCGAGCGACATTGTTCTGACGGTGCATGGTGCGATGTAATCTCGCCGTAATAAAAAAAAAATTCAGAAACAGTATGAGACGTCGAGTACCACGACAACAACAGCAACGACTACAACACAGACAAATCCCATGTGCGTGCCATTGCTCACCGGAAAGCTTCCGGCAAAGGAGAATCCTTGCGATTGTGAAGGTCCCGTGAACAAACGTATTCATCATGGCGTTTGGCTATCCTTTTTCTGATTGTGATAGATGGTCATTAGACGATATTCATTGTCGGTATTCAATCCGAGTTGTATTAATTCAAGCTGTGTTTCAGTGGATGTAATAAATTAGCAGGCGACGGACGAGCAGGCGCCAGCGCGAGGGACGGGATTTATCGTGACTAGAGCATCAGCGGTTCATAGTTTTGTCATTGTAATCAGGTGTGGGATTTGATGGGTAGCGTTTCGCCTAAGAAACAGCTTATGGAAGGCAACTCAGCGCAGGTGGGCGTAGGTCGTTGCAAGACCGTTCGAAGTCTGAAATCGGCATTCTAATTCTTGCCAGAGCTGAGCACGTTGACGTTGATGAATCCTGCAGGTTCCGTCTACTCTAACAGGACTGCGTAGATGTTGGTCACAGGCGTCGGGTGTCTCTCCATTCTGTGTGAGATATCTCCGGTTGTTTTGGGAGCTGTCACCT
>JACKZZ010011807.1_pt1 | contig 14331 bp, 12 predicted proteins | sample 8027871 | NCBI WGS metagenome assembly JACKZZ01 (sample SAMN15724774, study PRJNA655200) | protist metagenome | isolation source: fluorescence activated cell sorting (FACS) single amplified genomes of... | place: USA: West Boothbay Harbor, Gulf of Maine | collected 2000-07-19
AGCAGGGTACGGATAGTGATACTCGGAATTATGACCAGTGTCTTCTTCTTGATCGTAATATTCGTGGTGCTCTTCTTGTTCTTCTTGCCCGTGTCTCTCGCTGTATTCAGAATCATGTACTTCCTCGGCATTCTGCTCGCCTGGTTCCGCACCCTCTTCGGCTGCTTCTTCAGAGTCGTTGTAGTAGTCCGCTTCAACGTCATCCGCTAGTGCAAGTTCTGCGTCCTCAAGAACTTCGTGCTGTTCCTCCTCGTAGTATTCGTCACAATCTCGCTCGTGTTCATAAGCGCGTGCCTGGTGGCCCCCGGCACCGCTCTGTCGCGAGGGCGGTGCGTTGTAGGAGTCGACGTACTGATCATGTTGATCATATTCGTGATGTGAATCTCGATATGCGTAGTAGCCCCCCTGCTGCTTGTGGCCTGCCTTCCCATATGGATTCGGTCGGATTGACGAAGCTGTAGCGGTTCGCGCACTAGCAATACTCCCTTGAATAAAAGCAGCACCGACCGGTCCCTTCGTCCCTTTCTTAGTTCCTTTCGAGGCGTTTGGCTTCGCTTGATATCTGTTCTGTGCTATGGGCATGGCGTGTTCGCTCCGATGCTCATGATACACTACACTGTGTGCTCCCGCCGACGCCGGGTAATTTGTGCCCCCACCGCCCTTGTTCATCATCGCTCGGGTCGTTCGCGAGGAGCTAGATGGTTTTCCACCCGCACGAGAGGACTGCGCTTGCTCTTTTCCACTCTTCCCCTCATCTCGCGAGCCCCTCGCACTGCCGCTTCCTTCTGTCACGTCCAGTTCGTCGCGACGGGAGGCAACTACATAGGCCGGCGCAGGAGGAACACGACCTTGATGTACTTGTCTTAGTTCTTGTCCTCCTCGCGCAGGACGAGCCTGCTGCTCGTCCAGCCCGACTGCCCCGGCGGACGACGGGTAGGGCGAGGACAGGATGGAGGAGCTACTTGGCACCGCCGTGGTGGTCCGCGTCCTGGCGGTTCGTGCGGTGAGTAGTTGGCGCTGTCTTTCACGAAAGTCGGCAGTAGGAGGAGCCCCCATGTGGTGCGGAAGTGGGTTCATCAGGGAGGAGGCGTGGAGGCTCTTGGGGTCGTTATTAGCGTGTCCACCCGTTGAGGCTTCTTGTTCTTCATCATACCGTGCTTGTTCTTCCCACTCGTTTTCACCGTTCCAGTTATTTTGGTCGTCATAGTCGTGGCGCTGTTCTGCCTGCGGTGGTGCAACCGGTGGGTCCGCCGGCGCTTCTTCGTCGCCCCAACTGTAGGAGGACATTAGGCGGGTTTGACATACGTTTCTTTTTTTTTAACCTATAGTTAGATACCTATTCCAAAGGAAGAATACGGATGGGGCGAATAAACAGATTTCTAAAAAAGCTGTGTCAAATTCAAAGAAATCACGACTTAAACGAGTACGAAAATAAAGAGAAAAAAACATACAATTCTTTCTGACTGCTGGTGGTGGGTGCCGCTGCGAAAAAGATTGGAAACGAGAAAACCGTGCTGGTGTGATCCAGTAGAGAAGTAAGTATTGTCAGCAACTTGTCCGGAGATGGAGTCAAAATCTGACCATCTTCAGAGTCGATCCACCTGAGTGACCATCCTGGATCATCTGTGACTCTGTTTACAGTAGATCAGATATTAGCCTTGTATGAAGACGTCGGAGCTCCTGCAAGAACGGAACCAGTTGCATCAAAAAAGGAAGGCGATGGATCTGCAACAGAACACAAACGCTATGACACGTCACAGCAACAGACCAGGGTTAGTTGTATGGTGGCCCTTCGCCAAAGAGTCACATCAAAGGCGTGGACGTCGTCGAAGCCTATGATTGAATTTGTAAAAAATTCCTGTACAATTATTTTGCTTGTGGGGCTGTGTGGCTGTGCTTGTGGTTTGAAGAAAGTCCAGCACCTGATGTTGAATCTTCACATCGCCATCATCCTGTATCGCTGGACAAAAGGATACTGGTCGTCTTCCTCTTCATAATAATCCTCGGCATCATGATCCTCCCAATCCTCAGGATCTCTGCCCGAATGGTCCCGACGACGGACCTTCTGTTGTTCTTTGCCAGCATCTTCACAGACTTTATCGTCCTCCTCCGCAACCTCCCCGACAGCGATCCGCTCCATAATGCCGACGGTGAGAGACAAGGTTCGGAGGTTTTCCATTTGTTTGTCTTTTTTCTCCAAGGTAGAAGCGTTTGCCGTTTCGCCAGCCGCACCAGGCGACCTGGCATGCCTTTGCTGACTTGCCGTTGCCGCGCTGCACTCCGCTTGTTCCAAAAAGGGCCTAAATTGCCGCAACAAAACACGAATCTTCTCAGGTGTTTGTTCCGCTTTTCGTTGTTTGTTAGAATTTTTGTGTCGTGCTGAAGCAACTTCTTCGTCCACTATCGTCACTTTTATCGGCTGCCGCAAGTAGCACAGCGTTTGCTTGAAACAGCTCTTCACGTGGTTCGTGGTGCAGGTAATGGAGCGATTGTTTGTCGGGGACAGAAGGGATTGGGAAAGCAAAGACAAAGGGGATAGGTCATCTTCGCTGGGATGTTCTTCATTAGTTGCACCTTCCCCTGTCGTGGTCGCGTTCAACATTCCCGAACAATTTGTCGTGTTCGAAAAGAAGTGCACGTCAAACCAAAACGCCAGCGTGTCGAAGTTCTTCGTGTAGTCTTCATCAACTTCTTGTGCCTCGACATCGCCCCGCACCTGCTTCACCGCCTCATCGTCATTTTCGCCCATGACAACGTCTTCTACTTCCCCTGGGTCGCAAGAAGCATGAACATGATGGTCCGCTTCCTCGCTGTGCGACCCAGATGAAAAGCTCCGGAGGGATGTTACCAAACTTTTGTCCCGCATGAAACTGTGCGTTCCAAACTTGTCGCTCCTTCTCGTCTTTGACTTGAAGAACAGTTCCGCGGTGTAATTCCCTCGGGCCTGGCTCCTGGTCATTGTGTAGAAATTCAATCTCAGTACCCTCTCCGCATTAAAGCCCATCTCCTCCTGTGTTCTTACGCCTTTATTTCTCTTACTGTGCCGAGTTTCTTTCCCCACTTTATCTTCGTCTCCTCCTTCCTCCCGTGCTACGTCCATCATCTCCGGTCTCGTCTTGAGGTGCACGTTTGCGTTGGCCAATAGTGTAGTGTGCGTCGGCTCCTCGTACGCCGCTTTGTCCAATGGCGAGAAGTCGATCGCCGGGTACTCCCCCTTGCAGTCTTCGACTAAACCCTCGCGAATCCAGGAGCTGAAGTGCGGCTGCCCGCTGGCGCCGAGCTCCGCATAGAGGGTGCAAGCGTCAGGGACGAGCGTGGAGGTTTCGGTTGGTTTTAGTAAAAAATCGCGCGCGGTTACCACCTCCTCGAGTCTGCTGTCGAAAAACAAACAGGAGCCGAATGGGACGGAGAGAATAGTGTCGAATTTCATCATTTTCAGGTGGTCGTCGTTTATTTTCTTGGTCGTGCTGTCAGGGCGTGGTAGCTGAGCTGATGCAGCTGCAGGAGCATCTTCCACGACAATGGAACAAGATGTTGGTGCAGGTGCTTGTGGATCAGGTTGAACTACAGCACCATCGGATACCTGCAGTAGGTCTCGCAAGGCTTCCTGGACTTTCTCAATCGTCTCGAGGTTTTCTGTCAATTGGAAAGAGGATCGCGAAGATGTTGAGGAAGAACTGCAGCTACTCCCGCTTGGCGACCCTTCTGTCGTCTTCAAAAGCCCGCCCTTGACGAACTTCAGCCTGTTTCGCCAACTTCCGTTTGGGAAATTTTCCTCGGCCAACTTTTCCGCGACGGACAGGACCTCGTCGCAACCTTCGACCGCAACCACCGCCCGCGCCCCGGCTTTCATGGCGAGGAGAGACAAAACCCCGAACCCGCACCCCAGGTCGAGCACGAGCTTGTCCTTAAAGTAGCGGTCTGCGTTTTTCGTGATCGCTCTCAGGTACGTCGTATCAAATGCAAAAATGTCTGGGTCTTGAAACTTGTGATGCATGTGGGTGAATAGTAGGCACACTGTAATGCGCCGCCAAGCATGACAATTTTTCCGTGGCTTTGTGTTGCGTATTCCGCATGAGAAACAGCGTTTTTGCATGACAGACCAGAGGACCTCTTACTGGCCACGCAATACAGGGCTCAGTGTCATGCCAGACTAGCATGACAAATCTCGCACTTTTCCAGACCCAGACATATTTGCAATCCATACGTCGGGTACAGGATGCCGTCCTTCAGCATCGCTTCGAAAGCATTTGTGCCCTTCCAGGCATTGAAGTAGATATCCGCCGAGGAATGCGTCGCGGTCGACGTCGGAGGTTCTTGGCACGGTTGGACCGCGACTTCGGACGCAATTTGTTTTTTTCCCTGGGGAGGCATTTTCAGAGGTGGTGCCGCTGCTGCTGCTTCTACACCAACGGGTAGCCTTACCATAGTTCTGAAGTTGGGAGGGGTTCGAACTTAAGCAAATTATAATCTGAGTCACACTCACGACCACAGTGGGATTGTAAAAATTAAAATATCGTCGATCACCTTGTCCTTCGCGATCATCATCGGAATGCACATGTACGCCTACGCGCTGAGCCTACAACTTAATCACCGTAGTAATACTTCCTCTTTCTTGTCGCTCTGTCAACATGGCTGCATTGGAACCAGAAGATAAAGGAAATGTTGATCAACGACATCTCTAAAAAATCCACTTTCGTCGAGAATCGTACCGCGTCGCACTGACCTACAGCAGGCAACAGAACTGACTCGACTGGCACAGACATCGTAATCGTAAATTATAAGCCGCATGATCTAACCACAACCCCGAACCCGATCAACATCAGATCCTTTATTCTATTTCTAATTCTATTTTTTCATAGAAACGGGAACGTGGAAGAGGATCGCGGTATCAACATTCCAAAGATCGTCCTGCGCATACGGATGACGTCAAAAGGATCCGGGAGATCTTTATTGGACGAGCTTCATCGTGTCTTTCAGAGGACGAGCTGATCGTGTCCACAGAGAGACGGACAGGGTCTTCGACTTTTATGATCGGAAATTTGTATGAGTTGCATCTTCAAGTTTGATCAGATGCGGATCACAAGGTGGTCGTCTTAAATTACGCCAGTCAGTCCACAGAACGTCACGATTTTGCAAGGTGGACGAACAGACCCAGATCCTGCGCCTTTTTATCCGTAGCGCCGCCGCAAGACTCGCTACGAGATGAATCTTCTTCGCGTATCACACGCCACAGCGAGCAGTAACAAGTGGTACAAAAATTATTCCGGACTTATAATTCGCTGACGTTGTGCAGAGCCAAGATTTTGTTACGTTTCTCTGTTAAACAGGTCAGAGCTGCCCCGAAAATCGAAAATCGCTTTGGACAAATCTCCTCGGTCTGCCGAGCTTGTTGAGTGACTGAGACTGCGGATTTGCCTGTTATTTTTGGAGTTGGACACAGACATGCACATGGGGCATTGATCAGCACATACGAGGACGAGAAGTAAAATGAGGAAAATGTCGCAGAAAAAGCAAGGCCAAGGCATGACTACTTACTTGCACCAAAAGCACAATCGAATACGCAGAAGCAGGTACTTGTTACGTGATTAAACGGCAGCTCGTTTTTCCCGCGGACCGCCTCGGAAAAGAATCCCTTGATTTCCGAGAACAAGCCCTCGGCGAGTATCACTGGCGTTTGGTACACATCGGTCATCATGATGGCAAGACCTACAATGTATAGTGTTTTTTGATGTGTCAGAATGAGTTTGAGATGAATCTCCATGAGGCATGACACGTCGGAGGCAAGCCTTAAAGTGCTGCCTTGGTCGTGCGCAGAAGAACTGGAAAATACAAAAAGCAACATTTGTTGAATAAACACCCTCGTATACCGAGAGACAGCTTCTTCGGAAACTTGCCCGACATCTTTTCTTGCCTCGCTCCGGTCGGTGTCAAGGCGTATCGAATAAAACCGACAGTTCTTGCTATACGTCGTTCAACTAGACTACCTTTCGGTCTGGAGCAGCGAATTATACTTAATTCCAAAAAACAAAAATGTGGCTCTCTTCCATTCAAATTGTGGTTGCGGTGTAGTGTAGCAACCGCGCTGTACCAAAACGATTGGCAGTTGCTTTCGCCTTGCGATAGTTTCCACCAATAGCAAAAAAGCGAAGACGAAGAAAAGCTTGAGTGGTTGCACAGTGGGTGGCGCTAGGAGAACACCTTCGACGTGTGGCAAAGCGACTAGTATCTCTGAGATGCTGCGCTAGCGTGGATGAGCAGCTAGCTACACCCGATGCTCTCCTCCATGTTTTAATTTCATCAGCTTGATCTTACTTTTCCGCTTTCCGCAGAGTTTTCTACCACAATTTTCAAGCGCACAACAATACATACATGGCTACAACTCAGTGTACTTACTTTCTGTACTCATGATCAACATATTGATGGCTTTCTCCTCGTCGTGCGTTTATCCACTAAATCATGTTTTCTACCCCACTGATGTGCAGCACATCAAGTAGACTTCCAAGTCCCCTGAGATTAGACTAATTTTGATTTTAGTTTTCTCTTCACTTCTTCCGCCCCCCCTCGCTGATTCCGCCGGGCTGAAGATTCGCTGCGTTCTGTTGCTGTTCCTTCACTGCTTTTTCTTTCATGTACTGCGCCACGCTGCTGTACCCTTTCCGGTACTGGTTGTACTGGAAGGGGAGCTTTCCGTTCGGCACAAAGTCCGGGTGCAGTGGGAACATTTCCTCCTCGCAGCTGGCGTTCATGTTCAGGTACTCGAGAAATTGGTTCAGCCGGACCCTGTCCTCGTAGTAGTGGGTCGCGTTTGATGCTGCACAAGTAGAATTGCCGCCAGAAGATGAAGATCCTGCTGCCGATGCTGTTGTTGTTCTCCAAGGCGAGATCAAATTCTGCTCCACACCACTGCCACCCCCGCCGAGCAACGAATCCAACAGTTGCAGCCTCGCTGCGTCCTGTTCGGCGAAGGGATCTACTTCGAAGTGGTGTTTGTCGTATTTATTTTGGGCGGTGCTCTTGCTGTGGCCGGAGGACAGGTGTTGCTGTGATGCTTCTTTGTCTGGTGATCCTCGTCCGAGGACATTATGATGCTCTGCATCCATCATGTTGTGCTGCTGCGTACTGGCAGATGAATTGGCACCTCCCCCTCGCACCGGAGAGGGTCCGCCTTGTTGCCCTGGCGCGCTTGGGTTGCTCGGCAATGGCGGCGGCCGCTTTGATGTTCCTGGTGCGGTAGGGTGGTGCTTGGTTGTTCCAGCAGGAGTTGGGTTGGACGTTGGACCGGAGCTGCGATCCGCTGCGATAGACCGAATGTTCATCATTTTCTGTCGCGGGAAAGACAAGGATCGAAGGGAAATTAATTGTAAACCGATCTTCACGTCGACGAGGACCTGACTACAACTTGACTGGGTTTATTTCGCAAAGAACCAATGGCAATGAAGTAGAAGTAGCCACAACGAGATGGACAAGCACTATTGCGAGGAAGATAGAACAAGAACAACAATCACACGGATATATACAAAAATAAGGCTTCGCCTACAGATACGGTAGGTCTGCCTCTCTCGATCAGGAGTGGCGCAAGCTGGCGAAATAAACCAGAAACGCAAGAAGGAACACATACTTGCTCGGTTTCGGAAGGAATTGGTGTGATTGCTCCCGCAAAAAAATGGATGGGCGAAGCGCTGCTATCTGCACCCAAACCTACGCACTTAAACTTATAAATAATCTTTGGAGAGCTGGTGCAAGGGAATAAGCCGGTACTCTCCCATTGAGTACTACTCAAGGGAGTACTTAATTTCAAAAAACGACCGGAATTTTCAGGGCAGGCCTTTCGTTTTCAATTTGTTCATGCCGCTCCTGTGGCCTACCTTCCAAACCCGGGTTTTTTGCTTGCGGCGTATTCGGGCTACAAAATCGCAGCGCTAATATTCGTCACGCGAGTGAAAGTCCTCTTGCTGTTACGTCTTCCTCTCCGCTGCAGCGCATTTTCCTCCTTACAGGTACTGGATCGGCGGCTCCTTTCTTTTTTTTTTTCGGACATATTCGCGCCGCCGGCGTGGCACGGCCCAAGGGTTACACTCACACTTAAACGGGTTGGCCCTTTCCGCGCCCCCACCATAATACAAAAGAAGACAAATTTCGTCTCAATCATCAATGTCGAACACAGGACATCTATTTACTTTAGCTGCGTTAATAAGCGCCTCAATTGGGCAAAAGCATCACGAGAAGATGAAGAATGAAATCTATCGAATATATACGGTGATGTGAGCTTGGATTGATGTTGGCAGTGTGCCGATTTGAAATAGAAATGTGTCGACATAGCTCTATCGTTCTCAAATGAGTGGACAAAAATGAAAATCAATATGCAATGCGCAGCACACTAGCAAAAAAATCGCAATACGAGAGCCAAGCTAGAATTAGAAACTGATGAATATTTTTAAATTGAACACTTGTGCTTGTATGGTTCTTGTTACAAATATATTTATAAGTAAATCTAAATCAGGAGCATCTTCAGGCTGTCATGTTGCGTTGAGCGTCTGTACAACTACACTCTTGAACCTCTCTCCTCGTTGTTTTTCACTACTTTTTACACAACATGGTAAACTTAACTAGAGTTGTTGCAACCTCCAATGGTGTAATATGCGAAATTTCCACGAATCAATGCAAATGGTAATGGAGTGCTCGGTCCCCATCAATTGTGCTTGAGCATTAGCTGCATGCTACTTGCTTACTCACTTTTTATCTTCTTTGCCTTTGCTACAAACCGTTTCTCATTCGATAAATGTAACGCGAAAGACAATGTCTGGTCCTAGCGGTCCACAGCCGGGCCCGAGGAAGGCATGAGAAAGGTGATCCCAGCTTCCGTGATTATGTGCTGCGCCTCCGCGATCGGGTTGATAGCGAAATGGTGCTCGAAGAAATTGAAAACGTCAAAAACATCCCCGTGCTCTTCTTCATACAGCGGCGTGAAAATGTACCCAGCACTTTTCGGCGCCCGGAACGAGAAATACGGGGTGCTAAAGGCGTCACGAATCCCGCTCTGCGACGATTCAAACGGTTTCGGGGCCTCGAACCGCGTGCCCAGGACCCGGAAGTACTCCCGCGCCCCGGAAGAGCCCGGACGCCCGAAAATTTTCCGTCGAATCCGGCTCTGCGTCCACATCTCCCAGCCGACTACTTTGTCGTACCGCCAAGAGTGGAGCTCAAAGGCCTGGCCATACGGTCCGATCACATCGTAGAAGAAAAAGCGTCCGTGCGTGTGCTTCGAGGCGGCCTTGGGGGGCGGGGGGAAAACCAGAAAGTCGCGCGGCTTCCGGTAGGCGAGACCATGACCAGCCGAATCACCCGACACACCCTCGTCGTTTCGCGACATGTGCACTGCTTCGTAGTCGAGCATGCAGCGGGGCTGCTGGTTGTGGAGAGCTTCGATGGCTTCGAAGTTCGGGACTTTCGAGAATTGGTCGCTCTTGTCGAATATGCATTGCAAATATGTCTGGGTCTGGAAGATTTCGAGATTTCTCATGCTAGTTTGGCATGACTCTGAACTCTGTATTGCGTGGCCACGAAGACCTCCTCTTGTCTGTCATGCAAAAACGATGATTCTCATGCGGAATACGCAACAGAGAGCCACGAGAAAATCTGTCATGCTTGGCATTGCATTACACGGCGCTTTCTGTTCACTGACATGCATCACAAGTTTCCGGACCCAGACATTTTTGCATTTGATATCGAACATGCCCCAGTTCCCCTGCCAGGGGTGCGCGGGTTTCTGGGCTAGGTGCGCGGTTTTCGTGTCCCTCTGCTCCGCGTAGCCTGTAACCGTGGCCGAGAGGAAACGGTACAGCGCGGCGGTGTCCGCGCAAATGTCTTTGAAGCGGAAGGATTCCTCGCGCAAGCCCCAGGCGATGGTGAGCACGGCCTCGGCCGTTTTGAACACGTTGCCCATCTTCCCCGGCGTTCGCAGCTTCCAGAAAAAGATCTCTTCGTAGGGAATGGACTCCCACCAGGCGAACGAGCCCTGTTCGGCAATCTTGTCAGTCCGAAGGAATTGCTGCAGTGCATTTGAGTAATCCCGGTGCAGGATGCGGAAGTTGGTGAAAAGAATAATGCATGCTTTGCAAAAGCACAGCTATAATCGTCCTGGATATTTCATTATTGAATTTTTGCAAAGTCACGAAAATTTGCAAGAACAAATTCATTGTCTTGCTGTACGGTTACATTTGTGACGCATGGTCTTCATCATTCATGTAGAAGTTTTACGATTGCGATACTTTTGCAATGCATATCATGTTCATGGCACTTCGTGCATGGAACGCGAAGTACACAATTTCTCCGGGAAGAAAGAACGACATGCCATACGAGGACCCGCCTGCAATGGCGTGCGGGCGCCCGTGAACGGCGGCAGGGGCGTCGTAGTTATCGGCCACTTGCGCCGATTTTCCCGGCAGCTGCCACGCTTGCTGCGTTGCCGACGGGTAGTTGTTCGTATTGTCCTTGTTGTTGTACACGCTCGCGGCACTGTAAACCCCCGCCGAGTAGACAGGCGGCGCGAAGGAGCCTCCGCTGTAGCGCATCTTATTGATCGTCGCCAGAGTGTCGGCCACGACTTTCTCGGTGATCAACTTGGGGTCCGCTTTATGCATTGCAAAAGGAAAAGTACTATCGGTATCGCAGACCAATAGTACATCAAATAGCATCAGATCATACATAATATTAAATTTGCAATGCTGTTCCACGTTTAGACAGAGACTTGTCAGGGGTCATGCATCTTCATGACTGCAATTCATACGTATACAAGTACCATACTTTTGCAAGGCATATGCCTGGTAGTACTGGTCGCGATCCCAGCTCATGAAACTCTGCCACGCAGTGCCGACTTCGCATTGGTAGCTGTTGCGGTGTATGGATTGCAAAAGTATCGCACTCGTAGAAATGCATTACAAATTTCCTCAGCATGAGAAAGAAAATTTGTAGTGCTGATTTACCTTGTAATGCATGTTTGCAATACGAGTACGATGCTTTTGCATTGCATACGGTGTACCAGGTGCTGCCAGGATTCCAGATCCTCCTGCGCCGGCGCCACGTTCCCGCCGGCGATCCCGACTCTGGTGATATGCATTGCAAAACTATCGCACTAGTATAAATTGCATTACAAATTTTCTCAAGAACAAAAATGCAATTTGTCATGCTATTTCAGGTAGAAAGTTGGATTTGTCATGCATATCTGCAATTAGTACGAGTACGATATTTTTGCACAGGATAAGTGAGGCGGAACGACAAATAGGCGTGGATGGTGAACTATGCAATGTAAATTTCCTGTACATGTACAAAATGCGTGACAAATTTCGCTACCTTGCAGAGTCCAACTTGTCATGCTGGACTAGGATTGAAGGCAAGTTTTGTCATGCAGAGACTGCGTTTGTAAGTGTACGGGAAATTTACTGTGGATATGAACAAGGCCTGGTCGCCAGAGAAGTCCAGGTGAAGGTCGTGTAAGCCGTCGGTCCAGCCGAAATGCTATCCCCTGAAAATTAACCATCTGCTCCATCCAGTTTGTCATGCAAAACATGTAGCAAAGTCTGTGTTTTTCATGCAAAAACAAAAAGTGGATGGGGATGGTTAAAAATTTTCAGGGAATAAATGCTCAATGTGCTCACAGACGTCAAAGGTTGCGCACTCCAAAAGACGACGCGTCTCATCGTTCAGTCCACCCCCCGCCAGTTTCTCTATGGTGCCGGCAGCAGCCATACCGGCAGCCATACCGGGAAGAAAACCAGATGCGGCTTGGTCGAAGAAATCCGCACCGGGAGGAGCCATACCGGGAAACTGCACACGACCAGACACGGCCGCTGTGCCAAGGAAACTCCCAGCAGCGGCAGGAGCCATACCATTTTCATTGGCCTCGACCTCGTGCTGTTGCTGGTGTTCATGTTCCAAAAAGATACTCCCACCAAAGCCACCACCCATGCCCATGCCACCACCCATGTCCATGCCACCACCTATGCCCATGCCACCACCCATGCCCATGCCAGCACCGATGCCCATGCCAGCACCGATGCCCATGCCAGCACCGATGCCCATGCCACCTCCGACACCAGGCATATTGTCGAACGGGTCGTTACGTCTCCTCGCTTGCGCGTTGTCGAAGTCCCGATCCATGTCATCCGGAGGCGGGGGAGGAGGGACATTAACGCTGGAGTGTTCTGTGTAAAAGCGTCTCCACTTTTCCAGTAGAGTTGTCAACATGCTAACTGAATTGCAGCACACTTTGGCCCCTCCTCTGCCCCAGGCCACAGATTGCTTGATGTTTCCATTTGCAATGACAGGAACATTTGCGTAGACGCGCATAATAACCATGAGATGCATTTATCAATCTTCATCTTCGTGTGGCGGCATTTATAAAATGCTGTAAACAGCAGAAAAAGGAGATCGATTTGTTACGCAGTCGCCCTTGCTGAGCTGCACTACAATGCAGCGAGGAAGTTCTTGTCCTGCGTGACTCGCAAGGCTTCTGGTGCAGATTTTTTACCATCTTGATGTATTGGGTCGTGGGGACGCTTTTTACTCAGGATATTGGGATGTCGGTGTTCAGTGTGAGTTCCCCATGCCCGAACAACCCGCTCGGAAAAGGGTTGCTAAAGACTTTGTTCAGAAACTGTGTCGCCGTCGTTTGCTCCTTGATCGTGAACGATTGAATGGCGTCGTAGGTGAGAGAAATGTACCGCGCTCCACCCAGAAACCCGGAGTCGCCCTGGCCGAAAAAGGCCCAGAGGCCGGCCAGTAAAACCCCGCCCACCGTGTTGAAGAGGTTGTTGCGCTTCACCACCACCCGCCGGTTTGTGAATACAAACATGCCGATATCCTATTTAAAAAAGTCCCCACCCCATAGTTGTAATGCAAATCTGCATGCTGAAAATGTTTCTCATGCGGAGCCCCATGAGAAGCATTTTCCAATCGTGTTTTGCAATTTGTCATGCTCCAATCAGCATGGTATGCTAGATCTGTGATGCTGCTGAGCTAGCTCAAACAGCACTACACTACGAATCCAAATTTGTCATGCAAAACAGCCAAAGCTTGTGGATTTGTCTAGCCGATTCCCCATCTTGACTATGGTGTGGGGACGTTTTTACTCAGGATAGCCGACGGCGGACTGGTAGGCCAGCTCCACCTCCTCGAAAGGCTGCCCCGTCTCCGCGTCGACCTCCGTTGGAATGACGTGGCTCATGATCTCTTTTACGTCAAAGTCGCTTGCGCGCATGCGAATGCCGTTCTTGGATTGCACCAGCCAGTCGAAAAACGATGGCCCAGCTTCGTTGTCCATCGGGTTACTAGAGTCCACCAAGCTCGCCAGGTTTCCGCCCATTGGCACGGGCTGTTGGGTGCCCAGCACCCGGTACGCCAGGATGTTGGTCACAATCAACGGGTCGGTCTGGGATTGGAGGCCGCCCCAAATCTCGCTGTACATGAACGTCCGGTCAAATGTGGAGGAAATATCCCCGTTGATGTTCACGCTGATGGCCCGGGGGCCCTCGCCCTGGCCCCCTCCGTTCTATCACAGTGAAAAATGCCCCCCACCCCTGAAATTGCAACAATTTGTGATGCGAAGTTTCCAAATGAAAGCTTTTTGTCATGCATGAAAGGAGTAAGAATCTCTCTGATGCAGATTCTAGTCGTGTTTCGCATCGCTTGCATGACAAGCACCGCTCTTGCTGGGATCTTTTGCAATACAAATTTTTGCTATTCACGATCGGAAATCTGTGATGCTGATACACGCAAGAGGGCGAATGTTTCATTTGGAAAGATTTGCAATACAAATGCTTTCAAGTTCGGGGGTGGGGGCATTTTTCATTGTAATACGTTCTGTGCGTTCTTCTTTTCGAGCGCCTTCGTGTAGATGAGGATGACGGACCCGCTCATGTCCAGGAAACTGTGCGGGAGATGCAGCGTCCACGAACGCACCGAGTCGTAGGTGAAGGACTCATAAGTGGCTTTGTTCCCGAATCCACGGGCCCGCAGTAGGTCCGGAACCTCGATGCTGAGAATGCGGTAATTCGTGAACACGATGGCGTCCCGCATGTGCACGTCCGGGTCGAAAGCGCCGCCGGCCGCAGCGAGGGCCACGTCGACCACTTCGTCGGAGAGCAAAACTTTTCGCTGCCGCAGGATGTGCTCGGTGCAGACCGGATCAATGTTGCCTCGATTTGCTTTCCACCGCAGCAACTGCGTCGCCGACAGGAGATCGTTGTTCTCCATCCCGTTCTTGAACCACTGCAGCCGCGCCGCGTCGCAGACCCCCTGCCGCATTTCGATCCTGTGCTGCATGCTCGCGTA
>JACKZZ010002840.1_pt1 | contig 14329 bp, 11 predicted proteins | sample 8027871 | NCBI WGS metagenome assembly JACKZZ01 (sample SAMN15724774, study PRJNA655200) | protist metagenome | isolation source: fluorescence activated cell sorting (FACS) single amplified genomes of... | place: USA: West Boothbay Harbor, Gulf of Maine | collected 2000-07-19
AATAAATTTGTAAATGATAGAAAAAATGATTTAAAAAGAGCCAAGAAAATAAGTGATGATTTTAAAAATAGTTTAAATGCTATGCCATTACAATTAAAAGTTTTTAATATAATTTTATGTTGTGCATTTACTTATCTATTCACAAATGTGTATTATAAATTAGGGGTTTCTATATTATTTGCATTAGTTACTTCTGTATTTTTATATATGTATCTAGGTTTATATTTTGCTTTAATATTTTTAATAATGTATGCTGTTATTCTTATAAAAATTATTAATGAAAATAATAAATCAGCTGGTATAATAATCAAACAAACAAATATATATGAAACAAGTGATAAAAAAGCTTTTCCTTGTGATGTTAATAAAATAGAAAATAATATTGTAGCAGCAAATAAATTTAGAAATGAAGTTGATAATAGAGATTTTACAATTTGTTTATTTTTATATGTCAATGGAAGTAATCCTACATATAAGAATAATTATACGAATTATAGATATCGAGATTGGAAATCTATATTTTATTTAGGAAATAAAGAAATTAAAGAAAATTCTGAAACTGATCCTGTAGTAGAAATAAAAAATTTATATCAAGTTCCTGGTTTATGGTTTAAACCATCTTTAAATAATATAGTATTAACTTTAAATGATGGTCAAAATAATGAGAGACTTGAATTAGATAATATTCCATTAAATGAATGGTTTTCAATATCAATAATTGTTAATAGTGCATCTGTGTCATTATATCAAAATTGTAAATTAGAAAAAATTATTAGTTTAAGAAATATAGTTCCTGATACAAGTCAATATAATTTATATTTAACTAATGATTCCAAGTTAATTAAATATAATGATGGTAAAGAAAGAAATGGATTCGGAGGACAAATGGCATTTTTTACTTATTATAATTATGTTTTATCACAAAAACAAATAAATAATTATTGTAATTCTTATAAAAATGCTTTAGATAAATATCAATATAAAGAAAATCAAAATGTTAAATATGAAACTTCATGTTTAGTAACAGACAGTGATAATATTTCTTTATAATAACTTAAATTTTTTAGAATTAATTTCTAAGTTATATATATATTATGGCTAATAATTCTAATACAAAAAGTTCAGGCTCTACTGTAGGAAAATTTTTCTTCGCGATCTTTGCTATTATTTTTACAATTGGATTAATGTATGTTATTTACATTACAATTTTATGGATAAATGCTAAGAACAAAGCTAATCCCGTTGTTGTAAATGATGTAATTGATGCTGATAAAGCTAGACCAGCATTTGCATTACCAGAAGTTACTATGGGATTAAATCAAGCATTTAGTACTTGGATTTATATTAAGGATTTTAATTACAAATTTGGAGAATATAAAAATATATTATGGAAGGGAAATCCTGGAAGTGGAAGCAACAGTGTTCATTCTCCTAGTTTATGGTTATATCCTTTAACAAATTCATTAAAAGTTGTAACTTCTACTCAAGATGTATCTGGTGTTGAATCATGTGATATTCCAAATATTCCTTTAATGACATGGGTACATATATGTTATGTATTAAATAATAGAACTGTTGATATTTATATTAACGGAAAATTAGAAAGAAGTTGTGCTTTAAGAAATCTTCCAGTTGTAAATGATAGCTCAGTTTATATGACTATGGGAAGTCCTAATGCAGGATTCTTTGGTAAAGTTGGAAAAACTCAATACTTTACTAAATCTTTATTACCAACTGATGTTATGAATTTATATCAACAAGGACCATTAGGATCTACTCAATATCAAATTCAATTCTTCCAAGATGGTAAATTTATTACAATTAATGATTCAGGAAATTTAGATGATAAATCTTAAATAATTTTAAATAATATTTTGACTATTATAAAATAAAAAATATGATATATAATTATATATGTCTTCAAATAATGCAAACATAAAAACTAATAATTCTAAAAATAATATTGGAAGTAATCTATTTGGAATAGTATTAATTGCTGTTTGTGCATTAGTAATTCTTTACTTTATATATTCAGTTATTAAAGGTTATAGAAATTATTCTACTTACAGTCCTTATTTTATTAGAGATATTGTAGATGGTAATACTTCTCAAAAAATAGAATCTTATAGAATTCCTCAACCAATGGATAATCAGTATGGTACTGAATATAGTTTTAGTTTCTGGATTTTCTTAAAAGATACAAATTTCGATTCAAGTTGTGATGATTCTAGTCCTGGTGCTTTTAAACATGTTTTCCATAGAGGTAGTTATGATTATTCTAATGATCATTTACCATTATTACAAAATCCTGGAGTATGGTTATATCCAAATTCCAATAAATTTCATATAAGATTTAATACTTACCAAAATGTAACTGAATCTTGTGATGTTGGTAATATACCTATTAATGCATGGACTCATGTTTCTGTATTATTAATAGGAAATTCTGTCGATGTATTTATTAATGCAAATTTAAAGAAAAGACAAAAACTTAGAGGAGTCCCTAAACTAAATTATGAAAATCTATATATTACTAACTGGGGAGGATTTGATGGCTATATGTGTAGATATAGATATTTCAACTATGCTATTCAACCATTCATGGTAGAATATTTATTTAATGAAGGTCCTTCTAAGAAATTTGATTCTAGTTATAAAACAGGTGTTAATAGTCCTGCCCCTGAATTAAGTCCTCAATATTGGATGACTGTTGGATACCCTAATACTGTTGGAGCACCAGCTGGAACTACTACAAATTAAATATTTAATATAGAACTAATACTATAAATCTTTTAATAAATAATAAAACTTTTTATATAAGAAAGTTTTTTTAATAAAATGTAAGTATGAAAAAAAATCTATTCAAGGAAAAATTTTTCATAGGAAAAAAAGGATTTATCATCAATAAATCTTTTTTTAGTGAAGAAGAATTAAATGAAATTAAAAATGAATTAAATGTAACACCTTATACATCAATGGAATATGGAACTGTTGAAAAACCATTTAAAGTTTATAGAGAAAATTCTACACATTTATATATTCCTAAATTTTTTGGAATAGAGAAATTTGGTAGTCATGATATTAATAATGTCCCTAAAGGAATTGATATTCATTTAGAATTTAAATTAGATTTAAAAGAAGAACAAAAAGTACCTGTTCAAAAAACATTGGATACTTATCATGAAAAAGGAGGTGGAATTTTATCTTTACCATGTGGTTTTGGTAAATGTCTTGGTCGCGATACTCCAATTATGATGTTTAATGGTACAATTAAAATGGTACAAGATATTAATGTAGGAGATGTAATCATGGGTGATGATTCAACACCTAGAAATGTTTTAAGTTTAGCAAGAGGAAGAGAACAAATGTATAAAGTTATTCCAAAAAAAGGTGACCCATATATAGTTAATGAAAGTCATATATTGTCTTTAAAATATAGTACAAGTATAAATAAAAACACACCAAAAGGAACTGTTGTTGATATGTCCGTAACTGATTATTTAAATTTACCAAAACATTATCATGGAAGAGCAGGACCATTGCTTGGATATCGTGTTCCTATTACATTTCCTAAAAAAGAGGTAGAATTAGACCCTTATTTTTTAGGATTTTGGTTAGGAGATGGATCTTCAAATGGTCAAATTATTACAACGCAAGAATCATGTATTTTAAATTATTTAAATAATGAATGTTTTAAATACAAGCATAAAACATTATATTTACAATATACTGGATATAAATATGATTATAGAGTGAATTCAATTTCACATGGAAAAAATGAATTTAAGTGTATATTAAGAAATTATAATTTAATTAAAAATAAACATATTCCTCATGATTATAAATGTAATGATAGACAAACACAATTAGAATTATTAGCTGGATTAATTGATTCCGATGGTTCCATGATGGGAAATGGTTATGATATAATTCAAAAAAATGAATTACTTTTAGATGATATTATTTTTCTAGCAAGATCATTAGGATTTGCTGCTTATAAAACAAAATGTAAAAAATCTTGTATATATAAAGGAGAAAAAAGAGAAGGAACATATTTTAGAACATTTATTCATGGTAAAGGAATGGAAGAAATTCCAGTAAAATGTATTCGAAAAAAATGTACTCCACGAAAACAAATAAAAGATGTATTAAATACTAGAATTAGATTAGAAAAACTTGATGTAGATGATTATTATGGTTTTGAAATAGATAATAATAGAAGATTTCTTCTAGGTGATTTTACTGTAACTCATAATACAATATGTGGTTTATATTTTATCAGTAAATTAGCAAAGAAAACTTTAATAATTGTTCATAAAGAGTTTCTTATGAACCAATGGGTTGAAAGAATAAATTTTGCACTTCCAGATGCTAAAATAGGAATTATTCAAGGAAATAAATGTGAAATTGAAGGCAATGATATTATTATTGGTATGTTACAAAGCTTAGCATTAAAAGATTTTCCAACTGATACTTTTGATGATATAGGACATGTAATCATAGATGAGTGTCATAGAATACCATCTAAAATATTTATGAGAACATTATTTAAAATTAATTGTAATTATATGCTAGGATTATCAGCAACACCAAATCGAAAAGATGGATGTACAAAAATTTTGAAATGGTTTATTGGAGATATAATATTTAGTATTAAATCAAATGAAAAAAATATAGTAAAAGTTGATAGATATATAATAGAAAGTGAAGATGAAAATTATAATAAAGAAATTTTAAATTTTAGAGGTCAAGTGCAGATGGCAACAATGGTTAATCAAATTGTAATGTATTTAAGAAGAACTAAATTTATTGTTGAAAAAATTAAAGAAGATATTGATAAAAATGAAAATAGACAAATATTAATTTTAAGTGATAGAAAACAGCAATTATTGGATTTTGAAAAATTATTAAAAGAGACTGGTATTGAAAGTGTTGGATATTATGTAGGAGGGATGAAAAAAAAAGATTTAAAAGAAAGCGAATCAAAAAAAATATTACTTGGTACATATCCAATGGCAAATGAAGGTTTAGATATTCCATCATTAAATGGTTTAGTACTTGCTACACCTAAAAGTGATATTATACAAACAGTTGGTAGAATTAGTAGAATTAAACATGAAAATATACAACCACTAATAATTGATGCAATTGATAATTTTTCTATATTTGAAAGACAAGGTAAAAAAAGATTAGATTTATATCGAAAAAATAAATATGAAGTTGAAGATATTAAATATGATTTAGATAAAAATAAAATTTTTGAAAGGAAAAATTATCATTATCATTCTATTAATGATTGTAATTCTTCAAATAATAAAATAGATTCGGATATAGCTGTATATTTAAATGAAACTCAAGAAAATAATAAAAATAAAAAGAATAAAACTAATGAAAAGATGAAAAAAGAGGAATTATTTCATATTTTTGATGATGTTTTTTAATAATTATCGACTGTTCTATTTGAATATTTACAATCTCTTTTATCTTCATTTTTATCTTCATCTTCTTTTTGAGCTACTTTTTTGACACCATAAATTAGTCCTGAAAATATCTCATCTTTAGTAAAAAAATCATCTAATTTTTTTCTAATATCATCAGCTGAATATTTTTTACCACAAATATCGGTAAGTTGAATTTTATTTAGTATTTCTCTTCTTTTTGTTTTTAAAATATCATCATCTTCTTCTTCCACCATATATTCTTTGTAAAATAATGCTTTTAATTTATCATAAATACTATTCCATAATTCGTCATCAAATATATATTTAAGATAATCATTTTTGAAGTATCCACAAGCATCATCTTGATACGAACAAACTTTATGTCCATAATTATTTTTTAAACGAACGCATTTCAAATCACCACAGCAAGTATTATTTCCTTTAACATCAACTAAACATTCTTGATTTTCATTAGCACATCCATCTTCACCACTAACATTTGAATTTTTGGAACTATTAAATATATCACCTCTAGCAATAGAACAAACAGTACTTATTGATCCATTACTAGAATCAAAAGTTTCTTTATATTTTGTTAATAAAAAGTTAAATACTAAAAATAGAATGAGTATTATAAATAAAAATATTAAATACATCTAAAATTAATATATATAAAAATTTAATTGTTATAATTATATATATGAATAAATTAATTAAAAAAAATGATACTATAGATATTTATTCATTTGGGATATTCTTAAATAGTCATTTATTTACTTATAAATATATTTTATCCAATAACAATTTATTTGGATCCATATTTTATTTTTTCATATTTAATTTATTAACTAAATATACTTTTCAATATAGTATTTTAAATTTAATAGGAAGTAAATACTGGACAAAAAATTTTGATAAAATAGCTATGCCGTTGTTATTAAATTCTATTGGAAATATTGTAATGTTAAATGTTTATATTCCTAATATTGGAATTAATCGAAGTATAATAGAAATAGGAAGTTTATTATTATTCAATACATTTTTAAATAATAATTATCCAAATGAAAATAAAACATCAAAAATGTTTAGATTTAATAGTACTATATTTTATTTTATAATTTACAATTTACTTTAAAGTTATACCACTTTTTTTTTATTCAGTTTCTTAGCAATTTCTTTTTTTATATTTATTGCTAGGATTGATACACTATTAAAACTTACATTATTATTCATTTTTAAATAATTTTTTAATTGATGTAAATAATTATAAATTTCATCAACTTCATCTAATATTTTTATAAAATCAGCATAAATCTTTCCTTTTGTAAAATTATTACATTTATTATTATTTTTACATGACTTAATTTTGGAAAAACTCATCATTCCTGATACTGGAAAATAATCACCTTGTATTTCTTGTAATTTTATGAAAATATCAGTACAATATGTATTTCCAGTTTTTAAATGTTTTATTAATTTATTTTTATTATTTTCTTTTTCATTATTTTCATTTTCATTATTTTTCATTTCTTCTTTTAAACTATTAAGTAAATTATTTAACTCATCAGATATATTTTTTACATTTGTAATTGATTTTTTATTAGACATAATTATACTATAAATAGAAAATAATTTATTTTATAATTATTATATTAATAAAATATAATAATGGTTTTTTGTAATAACGAAAAAAAAATATATAAATTAAAATAATTTATTTACAATTTACTTGACAACATTTTGTTTTACAACAATTTGTTTTACAGCATTTATTGACGCAGCATTTTTTAGAAGAACATTCTTTTTTACAACATTTATCTTGATTAATGTTTGGCATATATATATATAAATAAAATTATTTTATTTATAAATCTAAAAAATAAAAAATATATATAAGTTTATTTTTTGTTGGAGGTTTCTTTTTTTTTATTATTTTTATTTAATTTAAATATTTCTTTAACAAAACTTTCATTTGCAAAAGCATTGAAAGATAAAGGACCTAATAAATTAACAAGTTTATTAAAATCTTTTTTACTTCCACCTTTTTTAATTTTAGAGTCTTCTTTATCTATTAATAATTTTTTCATAATTAATAACAGTCCTGTGGCAATAAAAGCATTTGTTCCTAAAGGAGCAATAATTGTTTTTAAAATAGATCCTCCATTTTGTTCATCTTTTTTAGTATTTTTTGTTTTAAATCCTTCATATAATTCATTTAATATATGTGATACCCCATTTTTTAATCCCAATGGTTCTAATATTTTATTCATTTGATTATAAATATTATTATCACCACCTTTTAAAACTTTTTTCATTTTTGGTTTTTCAATAGCAAAATGATGAAGTAATAATAAAGCAGCTAATACTAAAAGATTACCTCTTCCTAATGGTGCTAATACAGATACCAAATCATTTCCTCCTTTTTTAATAGTTTTTTTTATTTTTTTATTATCAACATTTCTATCAACTACACTATGATATAAAAATAATAACAATACTAAATTTACTAATCCATTCATTGATAATGGAACTAAACCTCTACCAACTTGTTGTATGGCATCAAATTGATTTACTTTTAATTTTTTTCCTCCACTTTGTTGTAAAATATCATATATAGATTTATTTTCATTCTTAATAGTTGAATTAGAATTATTAGATCCACAACCACATGAACTACCACCTGCTTGACATCCTTTTCCTTTATTTGGATTAGGATTTTCTAATAAATCACCATAAATTATAGGAGCATAATTAAAACTATATCTACTCCATCCAACCATACCATTAATAGATTTATTTACATCAATTGTATAACCATCACCACCATCTTGAATATTTTTCTTTAATTGTCTATCAACATATTCTAAAACCATTGCTGGTTCAATTACATTTTTTGATAATAAAAAATTATGATTATTATCTTTTAATGGACTAGCATAATTTTTATTTTCATTAAAACCAATTATTTTATTAGTCATATATATTATAACTATAAAAATTTATAGTAATATATTTATAAAAAAAATATAATTTAATTATTGAGCATCTAAAGTAATTTGGACTTTATTAACAACTGTTATATTATCCATATTCTTTGTTTCTTTAACAGGTACCCATTTTTTAAAATTTTTATGATAAGTACATTCTACAAAAGTAGCATTATTTTTTTTGATTTTAGTTAGTACATTTTCATTTATATTATCAAAATTTATTATTGATTTTAAATAATTACTTGTTTTTATATCTGGAACTGAAGCATATGAATATTTTTCTATATTATTATTTGAACTATAGCAATATAATTCATAAATATCTGGAAGATTAGTTGGATTAATCATAAAATCACATGTATCTTTATTGATTTCAATATTATCATTTACATTTTCTATATCTCCAAATAATTCACTATCATCATTTAATAATGTAAGATCATTTTTAGAATTCTTAGGACTAATTATTTTATGTTCTTCACTTAAAATTACTTTTTGATTATCAATTGTAATACCATTCTTTAAAATTTTACTATCTGATCTACACTCAGGAAAACTAAATAAATAATTATCACCAAAATTCGTATTGTTCTTAAATAATAGACCAGAACAACGATAACTTAAAACCTTTGAAAAATTATCTACAAGATCATTTATTTCATTAATATTAAAATATACTTTTTTGGTTATAAATAATTCATTATCAGGTCTGTACTCTTTCTTTAAAATGTCACTAATTAAAATATTTCTCTCTTCAAAATTTTTAGTAATTTGAGATCTTCCTTTGTAATATGGAATATCATTAATCAAAAAGATGTATTTATTGTCTTCATTTTTTACTATTTCACCATCTAATAAACTACCATTAAATAAATCATCATCAAAATCTATATTTACTATATTCATTACATTATTTTTTTTATTTATAAATATACAATAGTTCTTTTGATCCACCTTTGTTAAAAATAAAATATAATTTTTACCAAATGACTTTAACAGTACAAAAAATTTATAGTTTTTTAAAGAATTAAGATTTTTTTTATTCAAAAAAGAATAATATTTGCTCTCTATTTTAAATGTCCCGATATTATTAATATTTTTATTTACATTATTATAGAGTTTTGATGAACTTTGAATAAAATTCGATTGCTTTCCGAAAAAAAATGATGTAGGCATAATTATTACTTTATATATTTCTTTTTATATATCTTTATTCAAATTTTTTTTATTTATTAAAATTTATAATTTTAATTAATATTTTAAATATTTATAATTTAAATTAACATGATTCAATGAATTTAAGTCTATCTTTTCCTCCCATATATCCATGATTATAGCAATTATAACTCATCGTTCCAAAATCTCCTTTAACTTGAAATCTTATATTTCCCCAATAGTGCATAATAAAATAACCTTCTAAAATTTTAATCCCGAATTCTTCTCCACTAATTACTTCAAGTTTGCTTACATCATCTGTTACAAATCCAATTGGATGTTCTTTTGGAATACCATTAATTATATATACACCAACACCAACAGCTATATTCTCATTTAAAGCATAAGGTACTCCATTAAATATTATTACATTTTCACTTTCATTATTTTTACCAATACTAAAATTATTTACTAAACCTTTATTTAAACATTGTAATTTAGAACTAACATCTATTACATTATCTCCTGTCGGTTTTTCTAGAATTGTTAATCCAAAACTATCTTTTTCACCTAACCAACTAAATTGAACCCATAAATCATCTTCACTATATGTCCAATTTAATGCTTCCATTAAAGGTTTAAAAGCATTAATTTCTGGTAAATACATATCTAAAAATCTATCTGTTTCTTTAAATGTAGTAAAGTTTTGATTAAATACTAAAGTTTTAATTTTTCCTCTGAATCTTCCTTGTTGTTGCGATGGTATTATATATTGATCTTCATCATATTGAATATTTAATGTTAATGTTTGTTTTGATGAATCAAAATTAGCACCACTAACAGGATATTCAAATAATCTGATGTAATCTGTAAATGTATCATCTTTATAAAATACTTCTGTTAATTTATCAGCTTTAAATATATATGTTGTTAAATAAAAATCTTCATTAATATTATCATATACCCAAGCATAATAATTTTTATCAATTATTTGTGATGGAAACCCTGATGATACTGTTATACCTGGTATATTTAATGTATGTAATTTTGATCCTGTTTGTGCTGAAGTATTATCATCATTTACAAACCAACCATTAGATAATAAGATTGGTCTAAATGCTTGTATTTCTGGAGGATTCATATCCATAAATTTATCAATTTCTTCCATAGTTGAAAAATCTTCATTAAAAGTTAAATATGTTATTTTTTTATTATAAGATCCTTGACTCATTTCTGGTATTACATATTTAGGACTATCATAATTTTCTTCTAAAATTAAATTTCTTGTTTTTGGATAATATACAAAATTATTAATTTTAAATTCTTCAAATTTTAAGACTTCTTGTAAAGTATTATCTTTATAAAAAATTTCACTAACTTTATCTTGACTAAAAATAAATGTACTAATATAATTAGTTTGATTTACAAAATCAAATAAATCAAAATAATAGTTTTTTCCAACTATTTCTGGAGGGAAATATCCAGTTAATACTTCTGGTTCTGGTCCTGGTTGAGTGTTTGGATCGGTTGGTATTTCTGTTGAATATAATTTATCTGTTGTAACAACATATAATTGATTTAAATCAACTATCCAGTTATTTGAAGTTAAATATGGTTCTAATGCTGTTATTTCATTTATATTTAATCCTAAATACATTGTATTAGTTGCGATTAAACTAAAATCTTCATTAAATACCATTGTTTCAATTTTTCTATTAAATGATCCTTGTTGTTGTGTTGATAAAATATATGGAATAAAACCATCACTTACATCTAATCTTAATAATTTAGTACTAGAATCATATGATAATTTATCATTAGAATATTCTTCAAATTTAACATATTCTGTTAATGAATAATCTTTATAAGAGTATATTAAAGTTTTATCTTCTTCAAAACAAAAATTACTAATATAAGTTTGTTGATTTTCAAAATCATATAATTCATAATAATATTTTTTACCAATAATTTCTTGAGGAATATCATATTTAGTTATTGGAGTTGTAGGATCAACAGGTGTTGTACTATCATTACATTCATTATAAACTAATAAATTTTCTCCATTTAAAGGTCCTGCATAATATGTGTCTATTGTAATTTTACCAAAATCCATTGCTACAATTACATCCATATCACCATAATAATATGGATAATTCAAACCATTATATTCTTTAAAAAATACTTTATTTTCATCACCAATATATCCAATTTTTCCTGTGTTATCGTGTAACAAAGCAATTGGATGATTTTCTGGTATATTTTTAATTTTATATTGTCCAACTTTTAATCCATAAACATTTTTTGAATCATAATTTGTATCATTGAAAACTAATTTATTGTTATTTGAATTCACAATATTTAAATTATTTTCTTGATCTAAGCAAATAATATTTACTTCATCATTGTTATCTACAGGATCTACAGGATCTATAGGATCTACAGGATCTACAGGATCTACAGGATCTACAGGATCTACAGGATCTACAGGATCTACAGGATCTACAGGATCTACAGGTTGAGTTGTTCCGAAAATTGATTCGTGAGGCCATTTATAGTCTTCTATAAAAACAAATAATTTAACAATTCCTGTGTTTTCATCAATATTACTAACTAAATTAACTTTATACTCATCTTTTTCATCTCTATTTGAATCATCTTTTGAATTTGTACCTATTACCGTTTTTCTTCCATCAATAAAAATTAAACTCCATGCTGTTTGTAAATTTAATTGAATTCCTGGTGGTTTTACAACAATTCCACTTAAATCAATATGAATACTATTTATATTCATTTCTAAAAAATAATTAAATTTCCATGAATCATCATCATTAATTGATATTCTATCTGAATTTAATATTCCATAAACATGAGAATTTTTATAAACTTCACTTGTTCCAATTATATCTGTTTGTAATTTTCCATTTCCTCCACTGGAATCTATAAATTGTATGTTAAAAGTATTTAAATCATCACTTCCGCTGTCTATAAAGAAAGCCATTAATACTATAAAATAATATAAAAATATAAATTAATTAAAATTTAAATTTTTTTATAAGTAAATAATAATGAATAAAGAGCTTAAAACTCAAAAACAAGCTTTAAAAGAGCCGTTAGGAACATATTATCATCCTACAAAAAATACATATAGAACAGGTATTTGTGAAGTTGGTAAAATATTAAAAAAAGGTCATTCTAAAAAAATTCAAACGAAGAACGGAAAAAAAGAAATATATATAGATCCAATTTGTATTAAAAATAAAGGAAAACCTGGAATAACCATTAATTCTAAAAATAATTCTAAAATTAAAGAAAATTTAAGAATGGAAAAATATATTAAAGATATTAAAAAATCTTCTTATAGATCTGTTATTATGAAATTAAGATCTCAACTTAAAAAAGAAAATTTATCCAATTCCCAAAAAAATCAATTAAAAAAGGATATTGAATTATTACAAAAATGGAGGATAAATAATCCAAGTGATCCTAAAAAAAATAAAAAACAAATCAATAAAAGTAATAGCAATGATCAGGTAACTAATAAACCAAAACTAAAGACTATTTTAAATAATAAATCAAATATTCATAATGAAAAAATATTTAATTCATCTATAAAAGAATTTCAAAAAAATTTAGAAACTGATTTTTTACCAAAACATAATCAAGAAAAACAAAAAAATAATAAGATTAAACAACTTTCAACTAAAGAAATTTTAAATTTAATTAAAGATAACTAAATTTTTTTATTTTTTTTTAATAACTTAATCAAATCACTCTTATTTAATTTTGAATATCCTGAAATTTTATGTTCTTTACATAATTCAATTAACATAATCTTTTTTAAATTTTTATATCCTGCGTTTTGATAGTTAGTTTTTTTATTTTTAAATAATATTGATCCTTTATTATTTAAATTAAATGGTATAGGTTTATTTGTATATATTCCTCTTTTTTTACTTTGATAACAATTGTTTTTCTTTTTTTCAATTACATCTTTAATGTAATCATTTATTATTTGAATTATTATTCTTGTAGTTTTTAATATATTACTATATTTACTATTATAAATTAATTTACTTTGATATCTTAAATTTTTCATTTCTTTTTCTTCAATTTTATTTTCTTCATTATTATATTTTAATTCTAAATTAAAAGTATTACTTTTTGTACTATTTATTAGTTCTACATATGTAAAATGTAATTTATTTGGACGATTTGAATATTTATGTAAAGTAAAATGAACATCATCTAAATATTTTTTATAAAAAACTTTACTAATTCTTTCATTAAAATTTACAAATTCAATAATATATTCACCTTTATTACTATTTGTATATTTACCATTATAACTATAAGCTTTTTGTTTTATATTTATGTAAATATTTTGTTCATTTTCTTTTAATTCTTCACACATATTTTCTTTTAAATAATCATAAAAATTAGGAATATTATATGTTAAAATATCATATAAATCATGATGAGCATTTTTTCTATTAAATGTATAATTAGCAGATCTAGTTCTTCTTTTTTTTGAAACTGGAGTAATTGGAATTTTATTATATGTAAAGGTACTCATATATATTTTAATTGTATTTTAATTTAGATAAATTGGTAATATATGTAATAATTCATTTGTATTTAAAGCATTATTTCCAAAATACAAGGATATAAATTCATTTGTTTTTGGATTTTTAAATGAGTTCATTATGATTTCATATATTTTTTTTACTTCTTCTTTTGATTTTT
>JACKZZ010008246.1_pt1 | contig 14327 bp, 5 predicted proteins | sample 8027871 | NCBI WGS metagenome assembly JACKZZ01 (sample SAMN15724774, study PRJNA655200) | protist metagenome | isolation source: fluorescence activated cell sorting (FACS) single amplified genomes of... | place: USA: West Boothbay Harbor, Gulf of Maine | collected 2000-07-19
AAAGAAATACTTGCTAAAATTGAAATAGAAACGCAACAGGCTGCATCGCGTGCAATGCTCGAAGAAATAGCTGCTGATGTGAAAGAAGTCATGGAGACCACAAGCGCAACACTTGATTTGGTGGTACAAGATCTCAGAGGGGAAGGGAGAATACCATTACTTCCTGTGATACAGATAAAGCGAAAAGGGATTTTAGGAAAGAAGTATCTGCTTCGCTTCGTCTGTCCAATAAGTGGACTCACTGGAGATCCTGGATATGAGCTCAAAAAGGATAATGTCACTATGCACCAAGCCAAAAACTTGTTGCTGAAATTAGCACTAGTTGCAGGAGTAACTGTCACTGCTGCTGGAACAATCGCAGCTGCTGGAGTTGTGAATGCATCTACAATCGGATTAACGTCAGGATTAGTTGCAGCTGCTGGAGGGGTTGCAGTAGCAGAACAGCTTGGTTGTGCAACAAAATTGTGTAATGATGCATCTAAGAAAATGTATAAAAGTCGTGCCTTTTTAAGCGAAATTAGTGATGTGCAAGCTTCTGATTGTAGCTATAAGGATATGATAGATTTCTTGTCAGACTATGATAGCAGCTTGAAGAGTGGGGGCCATTGTAAGGAGAGTAATGTCGGCTTAGTGAGAATATTTACAGAACATATTCTCGATAGTACTGGGCAAAGAGGCTGGCAATGGGTTCATGAATCGACTGCTGAAGCCACAGATTATAGACAGAAATTGACCGTGCAACACGGTGGCGCATGAACGAACATGCATAAGGTAGAGTTTGTTTATATGTTTTATATTGTATATTTAAAAAGTTTACAAACAAACAAAAATGTTCACAAAACGATATCTATCATAACAACTAGCGGACATACGTCGCCACGCACATATGATTTACACTTGGAAAATGAAGTGACTTGTTGGTATGCCAAGTAGTGAATGTTTGACTTGTGTAACCTTTGATGAAGCATATGCTGCTTCCTCTTCTGTCTCAGACACATGTTCATTTGAGCTGCTACTACCAGCAATGACAATAAGTGGTAGTAAATGTTCGGGTCGGGGATGGCATCTCTTTGCAGCCTCGTGCTCTTGCCATGATCTCAAGTCTTTTTTGTCTTCTTTATCACTATACGTGGCTAAATGGCCTAAATAAGTGTCAAAATCTTGTGCATCCCTATGTCCATTGCCTTGTCCCATGAGTATTTGCATATTATGATAGCTCATACCGCTGCCTATAAATAATATTCCTTGATCTCTAAGTGATGATAAAGCTTTACCCATTTCCCAGTGCCTTAATGTCATATCTGATTGATCAGTTGCGTAATCAACTGCACCACGTAATGATAAGGAAAGAATAGGAAGAGAAGGTCGAAGCTTATCTACCTCAAGTAATAACAATGGTACAAAAACTCCATGATCTAAACCTCGACCTCTTTCCATTTTATGAGATATATTTGCCTTTGTAAGTTCATCTGCAATGTTAGATGCTATTTCGGGTGAGCCTGGATTAGGAAGTGTGTATTCATATGTGTGTTTAGGGAAGCCTCCATAATCGAAGAGTAGATCTGGTTTCACATCAGCACTAATCAGCACGCTATTGTCTGTACTTTCATGATGAGCTGATATAAATACAATTGCCTTTACATCAGGAGAATGCACAGCTTCATAAATTCCTGAGTCACTTCCTTTCTCATATGTTTTCAGTAGATCTGTGTGACTTTCATGGCCCATCAATGGCATTGGTCCACCACCATGACACAAAAACATTGCGGGAAGACGCCTCGCGCATATTGATCCCGTTGAAGCAGCCATTATCAAATGTAAAATCAAAAGAAAGAGCATATATTGTGTTCGATACAACTTGGATTTTCATAAACGAGATAGGATGCTGCCGTCATTCGTCGAATGTTCAACATTGTTCAAACACACGAAATAGAAGCCAATAGATAATATTCCAATAATAATGTCAGTATATGGCTTGTTGAAGTTGCGTGTAGAGGGTGTGAGGGACACGATTCGGGAGCAAACACAGTCGAGGCAGAGAAGCAGCGCTAGTAGTGAGCTCGAGACTTATATTTGGCGTGGGGATGCACACCTTGCTGAAGCTATCGGTAACTTAAAGTCCCTTAGTATGACAATGGGTAGTGATTTCACGAAGCTTATGTTAATAGCTAATAAAGGTCCTAGTGAAAATGAAATTGGAGCCTTAATCAGTGAAGCCATTTGTCATATTGATTCATTTGGTACATATTTCACTGATACATTTTTAGGAACATGTTGTATTAGCCCACAATTGTTTGCATTGATTTCAGCACCTGTTATCAACTTATTTAACAGTATGATTGATTGTATTGTGAATATCATGTCTGAAAATTGGGATACTGCACGTGCCTCTGTTGGTAAGGTGATTGATATCACTGAAAAAACGATAAATAAACAATTACCATCAACAAATAAAGTTGCTTATAGGCGTGCTATGATGGAGAAGGTTAATGCTACAGCAGCTATAATTGATGAATTTACTGGATATTGTAATAAAAGTACTAATCAATCTCAAAACAATACAGATGATGAAGATATTGATGATGATGATGAAGGAACGTACACCCCAGAAGAGCTTGATGTCATGGAAAGCCATCTTGATCTACTCAAAGCAAGTAAAGATGTACTCAAAGTCGCACTAGATGTAGTCACAGAAGCGTCAGACTTTTTGCAACCATTATCACAAAATGGTAGTGCTTCAGCAGCAGGAGGAGGAGGAGTGTCTGAAGGTATTCATACACAAGCAAATGCCCCTAGTGTCAATGTCTTTGATAACGTGGTGAATAATACTGCTTTAGACAGCAGCGGCAGTAATACTGCTAATACAACAAATAACAATCAAAGTACCTTACAAGCATGCAGACACTGGGTGAGTGAAGTCATGAACCAGATCAATATATTAGACAAATATATTGTTGAATATGGTTGCGATTTATACAGTCCATTAGAAGATGAACAAACAACATCCCATAAATATAATGCAGTAAAAGAAACCGTACAAGAAATAATACATTTACTGAAATACGGTGTGCCATCAACATCTCACAATACTGATTCAGTAACCACCACTTTTGAGGGATTTCGCCATATGTATAGTGAGAGTAGTAATGACGCTTTAGATACAGTATCTTTGAACATGATTGCACTTATTATAACGAGAACACATTTAGCGTAAAGTAAGTGGTGGTATATGTATATATGCATGCATACTACTGTACTGATAATGTGATAGAAGAAAGGGCGTTTGGTGATAATTCCATGTAATATTGTTTTCTAATGTAGTGTATTACAATTACAATATCTTTTTATTATGAGTTTTATTTACAAAGGGTTATATTTGATTCAATTTCCACCGAAACTTAAAAGACATGACAAATCATCGGGAACCACCGCCGATTTCGACCCATCGCGGGCTGAAGATACATTCGGATCTCTGACGTTAACTATAGCACTTCTGCCCCCATTCGATATGGTAAGGCGTAGTACACGTGGTAGCGATTCATTGGCAAGCTTGACCAAGTCAACGCCCAAGTCAAGTAGCAAGAGAGGCAGCTCCAAGAGTCCCTCTTCGACGAGATTGGCTTGCCAAGACAAAGCTCAGGAGTACCTTGATGCAGCTGATGCTGCTGATGAAGCTGTGGAGGAAGTGATGAATATTGCTTCAGATGAGTCCAGCTCAGAGAATGATGGTGATAGTGATGGTTCAGAGTCAGAAAGCAGCTCATCATCACCAAAGATGAAGAGTACAAAGCGTTCTGTTGATCGCAAGGAATTAGCAGAAGTACGTGCATTAGTTGTATCTGCTAACTCCAAAGTATCTGATCTAGGAGATAAAACCCGTGCTTTCAAAGCATTTTTATCCGATACGAAGCACCTTCAAATGCCAATTTCTGAGAGTAACAAATCTAATGATGATATTGTCTCCTATTTATGTGCTAAACAACAAATGCTAGCAGCATATATAGCGAATTTATTGTTTTATTTATCATTAAAAATTACAGGAAAATCAGTCCAAAATCATCCTGTTATGACAAAACTGCTACGGTTACGACTTGCATTGGAAAAAATGAGAAGTATTGATGGCAAAATTAAACATCAAATAGAACGTCTTGTAAGCAGTGCATCTAGTAATCATGGAAGCAGAGCTGCATCTACTGAAGTTGCTCGTGGAGGCGGATACGGAGATGAAGATGGGTACATGGTAGAACAGCCAACACTTGGAGCTACATCAGGGTTGAGACCCAATCCAATGGCGCTATTGGCTGCTGCTGACGGTGGTACTGATGATGACGGTGAGGGAACGAGCTCTGAAGATGGCAGTGATGATAGTAATGGTGCAGGAATGACCTCTCGTCGTAATAAGAACAATCGCAAAAATAATAGTTCTACACGTGCCTCGAGTAGTGATAATGATTATGGTGACATAAGTGTCAAAAATAGGGAAGGTGCCCTGTACCAGCCTCCAAGATTGGGAGCATCGCAATTTTTAGATAATGAAAAAAAAGCAGAAAAACAAGCAGAAAAATTAAAAAGACAAAAAATTAAATTAAAACGTAGTGAAATTTTTGATACTTTACGTGAAGAATTTTCTAGTGCGCCTGAAATTAGTGGTAGTGGTGGTATTAGTGAAACTAGTGGGGAAGCCCGTAAACTGCAAGATGAAGCTAATGAAAGACAAGAATATGAAGAAGATCGTTTTGTTAGATTAACAATGAGTAGAAAAGATAAGAAAGATATAGCGAGACGATCCAAAGACATTAATAGACTGGATCGTTTTGATGACTTTGGAGCTGTTGGTGATCTTAACAAATTAGTCGATATCCATGATGATATGCAAAAATCAAGTGGTAAAAAAACATCAAAAAAGAATACTGATGATGATAATGATATATTTACAAAATCATCAAATAAAAGAATGAAACTTGGTAGCTCAGTAAGCACGTCCGCTGCTATGGAAAAGGCTGCCAGTGTATTCTTATCAAGTCAAGCAAATGATACTGGTAAATCATTTAAAAAGCAGAAAAAAATGGTTAAAAAGTAAATTATTGTGGTGGTAGTATTTATAAAATCATCAGCGGCGAAATTTGGATTCAGTCATTCAAATATAATTAATTGATAGCCATAAATAGCTTTAACTGGGGGGTGGTCAAAGCGAAGTAAAGCGAAGTGAACTGTAATGTAAAGCAATGTACAATGTAATTAAAAATTGAAATATCTCTAACTTACTTATGAATTGCAGCTACCCTTGAGCTATTCCATCTCTGCTAATCTGCGTTGCGATCACCGTGTACAGGCATGACCATTTGAAGACAGGTAGTAGTAGAGGGCAGCATCATTGGCACCTTTCATGCTGCAGTGCGACATGTACCGTTTCGCTTTCAACCCTTTGTTGCTAAAGAGTGCCCGTGTTGCATGTATTCGTATGAATGGAGGTAAAGAAGTAGCATCGTGGAAAAGGGCTTCATTGAGAATTATAATTTTTTTAATAAATTAAAACTAAATTTTTATGTTTTTGGTGTTTTTTTTTCGCTTCCCGTCGGTACACTGACGGCACTGTGAATAGAGAGATAAAGAGCTCAACTCGTAAAAATATTGTATACGAGAGGAAGCTGGCCAAGATGAAACGATTAATTTAATCGATCTCCTCGATCTTTGGTCCCTCGTCGGCGGAAGGGGCAGGTCCAGAACCAGCACCTCCCATGTCAGGCATACCTCCCATATCAGGCATACCACCAGCGGCACCTCCACTTAAGTTCTGAAGGATTGGCATGACGATGGCCTCAAGAGCCTTCTGCTTCTCCTCGAACTCCTCCTTCTCAGCGTTCTGGTTAGCATCTAACCAGCTAGTAGTGGTTGAGATAGCATCCATGACCTTGGTCTTCTCATCGGCAGGGATCTTGTCGGCCATCTTCTCGTCTTGAAGTTGAGACTTCATGCTGTAACAGTAGTTCTCAAGGGCATTCTTGGCCTCGACACGGGCACGGTTGGCCTCATCTTCAGACTTGAAGCGCTCAGCCTCTTGGACAAGACGCTCGATCTCTTCAGCGGACATACGTCCCTTGTCGTTGGTAATAGTAATTTTTTGCTCTTTACCAGTTGATTTCTCCATAGCATTGACGTTAAGGATACCGTTGGCATCAATGTCAAAGGTAACCTCAATCTGAGGTTGACCACGGGGCATTGGTGGGATACCTTCAAGTTGGAACTTACCAAGAACATTGTTATCCTTAGTCATGGCACGTTCACCTTCGAATACTTGAATCAACACACCAGGTTGGTTATCAGCATAAGTGGAGAAAGTGTTGGACTTCTTTGCGGGAACAGTTGTGTTACGCTTAATAAGAGCAGTCATGACACCGCCAGCAGTCTCAATACCAAGAGATAATGGGGTAACATCAAGAAGAAGTAAATCTTGAAGCTTCTCAGATTGATCAGCACCAGAAAGAATAGCAGCTTGGACGGTAGCACCGTAAGCAACAGCCTCGTCGGGGTTGATGGACTTGTTTAATTCTTTACCGTTGAAGTACTCAACGAGTAGCTCCTGTACCTTGGGGATACGAGTAGAACCACCAACAAGAACAATCTCGTGGACAGCAGACTTAGAAAGCTTGGAATCACGAAGACACTTCTCAACAGGCTCCATACACTTACGGAAGTAATCCATGTTTAAGTCTTCAAAACGAGCACGGGTGATGGTGGCATTGAAATCAATACCTTCGAAAAGGGAGTCAATTTCGATGTGAGCTTGAGTAGAGCTTGAAAGAGTACGCTTAGCACGCTCACAAGCAGTACGAAGACGACGTAGAGAACGTTGGTTGTCACCAATATCCTTGCGGTTCTTCTTCTTGAACTCAGCCAGGAAATGATCAACCATACGGTTGTCGAAATCCTCACCACCCAAATGGGTATCACCAGCAGTGGCTTTAACTTCGAAGATACCTTCCTCGATGGTTAAAAGAGAAACATCAAAAGTTCCACCACCAAGATCGAAAATTAAAACATTCTTCTCAGCACCCTTTTTGTCTAGACCGTAAGCGATAGCAGCGGCAGTAGGCTCGTTGATAATACGAAGAACGTTAAGACCAGAGATAACACCAGCATCCTTGGTAGCTTGACGTTGGGAATCATTGAAGTAAGCAGGGACGGTGATGACAGCATTAGCTACTTCACGACCTAAGAAAGCCTCAGCGATCTCCTTCATCTTGATAAGAACCATGGAAGAAATTTCCTCAGCAGTGAAATCCTTCTGTTCCTCCTTGAACTCAACAGTGATGGTGGGCTATTGATTAGGATAAATAAATAAATGAATAAAGGAAAGGATATATGTTAGTTTATATTGCTCTATTTGTATTATATAGCATGAGAGTAATCGTAAGTTAAAGAAAGATATGTTTCTAGAAACTTCAAGTCAGAAAGATACGACTTACCTTTCCTCCAGCTCCGGGCTTGACCTTGAAAGGCCAGTGCTTCATGTCACTCTGGACTTCAGCGGAATCGAACTTACGTCCAATAAGACGCTTAGCATCGAATACAGTGTTAGTAGCATTCATAGCAACTTGATTCTTGGCGGCATCGCCGATCAAGCGCTCAGTATTGTTAAATGCGACGTATGATGGGGTAGTACGGTTACCCTGATCATTAGCAATGATCTCAACGCGATCATTTTGCCATACTCCTACACAGGAATAAGTAGTACCAAGATCGATACCAACCTAAGATGCGAAAAGTGAGAAGGAATATTGTTAGTGGGTGTTTTCACATGAAAAAAAAAAAATTAAAACAAATTACCGGCAGATTTGTTAACTTACAGATGCACCTTCAACAGCCATTATAAATAGTTTTAGAAAATTAGAACTTAAAGAACTGAATTGTCAATGCTTGCGATCCCCCTTCTGGAACCTCGTCGTGCGTCGGTGGGGTCGGAAATGGAATTCCAGAAAAGGTGGTACGTTCGACGGGGGGATTTTTCCAGTAAAGTGGTTAAAGTAGTAATATTTTTATACTTAATTCAACAATAATAACAATATCTTCTATTTCCTTTCATAAAATTTATCTCAATATGGCGATATGAAGTCCCTTCTCAAATTACGCTCAAGAACACGCTGCTTTGGATTCTTCGAATTTCACTTAGCACGTAGACTTCTGGGCAAATTGGGGATTTTGTATGGATTTTTTTGTTTCACGTGTTGCTGTCCGATGGAGGACGCTTAACCAACCTCCAATGTACCAGTAGTGGCACTTGCTCACACACTACTGAAAGAAAATACATGTGTACGTTCTGCACCATCCCACCACGGAGGCTTATAACCCATTCATAATCGTTCTTCTTCGTGCTTGTTCATCAACTGTATTATTTTGAATATACGCTACTGTGTCTCGTTTTGCTTTGATAGCTGCAACTCTTTCACGCCATGCATCTTGAATAATTAATGCCGCCTCCATTTGATCAAAATATATTCGATTTTTCGTACCACCAAAATAGATTATATCTGTCCAAAATTGATAAAAAAAATTCTTTTTTTTTCTAATAATTTTACCTGATTTTTCAGTACCAAATGCATTAGAAATTTTTTGTATAGCATTTGTACGTGAAAACATAGGTGTCTCATACATGAATAATATAAAACCATTCGAATCCACTCCACCACCATCTGGACTCACTTTTTGTAATATTCTTACAATATCTTCTTCAGACATATGAGCGTCTATTGCGTCTAATCCAATCTTAAGTTCCTCTTCTTCAATACTTCCTCCACCATCAAGATCAAGTTTATTAAATACAAATTGCATTGCTTCTATTCTTGGTTGATCTAATAATAATTTTTGGGCAGTTTTTATTATTTTCTTTTCTAATTGTTGTTCTGCTGCTTGAGATTCCTGTGCTTCATCCATTGAAGTACTTATAACACCAATAAATAATGATAAAAGTACTTGAGCACCAATTAATATAAATATTAAAAAATACAATACAGCCAATAAACCATATGCTTTGGGTTTCGTACATTGTTCAGGAAAATCTTCGAATACACCCGCATATTTATCACAACCATATTGTTGAACATACATCAATATAGTCCAATCATCAAGTGTTGCTGCTTGAAAGAGAGAAAAGAGTGCCATATGAAGACTCCCAAAATGCCACGGATCATTTGCTTGGAATAATAACATACCTATAATAGCAAATACATAAAAAAAAAGCATTAATACAAGACCAACGTATGCAATACTAACCATACCATTCAATAATGCATTGATGATAACCGCTAATTGAGGTAAACGTTTTACTAATTTCAAGACACGTAACAAACGAAGCAAACGTAACATAGTTACAGAGCTTCCTGCTCCAGGAACATAGGATCCAGCAACTATACCAAAATCAAATACATTCCATGAATCTTCAAAATATTTCCATGGTGTAAAATTTTCAGCAAAAATTTTCATAATAACTTCAAGAGTAAATACATATAATATAATAGTATCCATAATATCTAAAGTATCAACCGCAGCTTGGTGTCGCATGACACGATTATCGGTCTGTATACCCACGTTAAAGCTGGCAACAATAATTACTAATGTCATAAAAGTTTGAAACCAACCAGCGTCAACAACACCTGAATTCCATTTAGCAAATCGAAGATATAACCCTGATATACCACTATTTTGTTCTTCTAATTTAGCAACATATGCCTCATCTTTCTTCATTTCTGATGAATTCATATCCATATTTTCAATACCAATAGCAATACGCAGTGCTCGCGCTATCTCTTCTTTAGATTCCTCTGCTTCAACTTCAATTCTTTCTAATGCGTTAATTTTTCGTTGATACCACCATGATAAATAAGGATATTTTATTTTCATTCTTTTTAAACCTTGTTTTGTTGTGATATTATCAGGTAAATTTAAATCATTTGATTCATCAACTGAATTATCAGCATCATCATCATCATCACCTTCATGTATTCCTAATTTATCTGCTAATTCTGATTGAATAGTTGTTGGTGAAGGGGACTCACCTCTTGTTATAGAGCCGTCCAAAGAGCCATCAATTGACGATGTATCTCCATTTGCATGTCGCATGGCTTTTTTACGTTCACGATCTAAAAGTTTTAATTTTGCTTTACGTGCTTTTTCACGTTTTCTTTCTTCTTCTGCTTTTTTAGCAGCCATAGCAGCCATACGTTTCATATTATGTTCAACAGCAGCTAAAGCTTTTTTCTTTGCATTCATTTCTTTCAATTCCATCATAGATTCAGTCATTGATATAGTGACAGCACCAATAAATAACGATAACATGACTAATGCGGCAACAACTATAAATGATACAAAATATAACGGTCCAATGGACCAATTTTCTGATGGATATCTACACCATAATATACTATTTTCAGATGTTTCATTTGCAGGATCTACATACATATCAGGATAGACATCGCAACCATATATATTTAGAAACATGATATCACCCCAATTCTCTAGTGTTGCCATTCGAAATAATGTTATCATAGATAATGGTAATGTCCCAAAATGGAATGGATCATTTGCAGCAAAAGAATAAAAACCTATTACACCATATAAATAAAACACTAAAAATAATAATATCATAATATATGTGATAGAACTCAGTCCGCCTGCTAAACCATTAATAATCATGTTTAATGCTGGTATCTTTTTAATTAATTTACCTAATCTTGCTAGACGTACTAAACGTAATAGCGCAATACTGCTACCACCTTCCAAACCCCATATAGGATATGATAATAATACGATAGCTGTATCGAAATTGTTCCAGGCCCACTCAGGACCAATAAAAAATCTCCAAAATCGAAAACCTTCCATAATAAATTTAAGTAACAATTCTATTGTAAATATAGCTAAAATTAAATAATCTAGTACTGCTATATATTGATTGGTATCCATGCCAGGATATGTCTGAATACCAACGTTTAATCCGGCTAAAACAATGGTTATAGTGACACCATTGTTGAATAAACTACTTTCTACAATATCTTTGCAATATCTTGCTAAGAATAAATAACACTTGAATATAGATGGTACATTAGGCCATGCTTGTGATGATAATAAATATGTATTCAATATCGCTGGATCATCTTCTACTGTAACGGTATCATCATCTTGTACTGCACGAGTAACACCTTCATCATCTTCAGGAAGTATCTTCTGACGCGACTGACAACATAAAGAAAATGCTTTTCGTAATAAACCCTTTGATTCATTTTCCTTCTTCGCAGTTTGTGCAGTTGCATAGATATCATCATTACCTTCAACTTCTTCTTCTTTTTCACCATTATGGATCTTCCGCAATTGCTCTTCATGATGCCTCATGGCAATGATCGCTGCAACTGCCATGTTGCTAACTTGTTTTTTACTGCACTAACAGACGATTCTTATATGTTATTGGGTATATTATAATCTGCAACTTGTGAAGAGCAATGATGCTGATGCCTATCTGTAGATCCACCCAAGTCAGTTTCTGTTGGGCAATATCCAGTCAAAATGCAAAGTTATCTCGCAATTGCTTTAATTATATAGTCGTATTGTTTCTTCTAATAATACTATACACTTCATGAACCCTTCAAGGCGGTATACACCTTCCAGTTTCTGCTTCGTGCACCGTACGGTATACGGGGGTCCAACAGAAAGGTAAAAAAAATATTTATATATTATTAATTCTTAGAAGTATTCATTGTAATTTCTATAGTAATGAGCTATTTAACTTATTAATTATACATATTTATTACAATACTTTAATAAAACATTTTATAAAACATTTTAACAATCAACAATACTGTGACTTACCATTGACACACACTCGAGTTCGTACATCATTTCGTATTTTTTACGTTAGTAGCTGTATGTTTACGTCTAAAATTGAACAAGGTACCAAAGATGAACTTGGTCCAATATCTGAAAAATGGGTTGATTCTGCACTGCAGAAGGAATGAAAAAGACGCGTTCACCGTTATCAGCAGTACCCACACATGTACCTAGTGCACCATCAACTGAATATTCGTTCCAATTGGTACTGAACACTTTGTTGATAATCTTCGGACATGATCAAAGCGTAAGACCAGGAAACTGGCAGGAATAATAGATAGTAACTGCGCCTATATCTTCAAACAGGCTAGTTGTATGTAAACCTATTATTCAGATTCTTTTTGAACCTCCCGCACTGAATAGACCAGGGATAAAGGATCTTTCTGTTTAACACACCCTTTTGCTGGTGCAAATAATTCATTCCACATCATAGGATTTCTTCTTAAGAACCTTTCCCCTGGCATTAATGAAACTTCCTCTGGCACTAACCCTGCAATATCTTCATCTTCTTCATCTTCATCTTCAAAATCAGCAATATTCTTTTTCTTTTTAATTTCATCTTCACTATCACTATCAGCGCTACCATGCACTAAATATGGGAACATTTCATCTATATCAGTAGAAGCAGTTTTTTCATCACATAGTACAAGGCTATACATGGCTTTTCGGAACATTCCATGGGCAAGACAGCCATCCTTTTTTTTTCCTTCTCCAGAATAGTAACGTACTAAAACAATACCACGAGTAGTGCATGTTTCATCTTTGGTATATCCTGTTGTTAATTCCCAACCTGGTACTTCATCTACATCCCATGACCATTTAAAGCTTGGATTTTTCCAATTATCACCTGGTTCTACAAGTGCGAGACCAATCATCATCTTGGCTACCAATCGTTCCTCATATCGACAGAAATCTAAACAATACATACCTTCTGGTTTTGTTGGATTAAATATGTTTAACCATCCTATTCTTGCATATAACTGTGCACATTCTTCAGGATTTAATTGTTTTAAAATAACTTCAAAATTATGAATATCGACAATACGAGCAAATAAACTAACAATAAGATCTACATGATATGAGCCAAACCAATCAGTTCTACCACTACTACCATCAGGTGTTGCAACTATAATAGCAGCAACATGACGACATAATAGCCATACATTACTAAATATATCTTCCAAATTTTCATTAATACGGGATGACTTCGCCTCCCTGGAAACAAGTGATGATTCTAATAACATCCGATATTTTGCTTTTTCTTCATCCATAATTTGTTTTAAATGTGCTTTACTACCTTCTGGATGTTGAGTTTCTCCTCCTCCTCCTTCTTCTTCTCCACCTTCACCCTGTTCTATGGGATAGCCATCTTCTCCAAGAGGTACTTCACCTTTATTAGCGGCATCAAGAGTACTTTCTGCATCTGCATCTGGAATTCCTTTTGTAGTAACAGTATCACCTAATGGTGCAGATGCAGTATCGTCTGCAATAGGTGCAATAGCAGGAGTGTCTTCTTCATCTTCTTCAATAGGAGCTTCCATTTCGTCTCCTCCAATTGCACCCGCAGGTTTCTTTTCCTCGTTCTCTTTTTTATCTGTAATTTTTTTACTTTTTTTCTTTCCTTTTTTGTAATCAACAGTCACATTTTCACGTTGAAAACCAGAACTATATAATGACATTCTGTCATCTAAACGATTATAGAACTCATTGACTGCCATACCAATGCGTAAACCCTTATCCTTATCATATTCGTATGCAGGTAACATTTTCCCTCTACCTTTGTTAGCTATTACTAGATGTCTGCGCCATATGGACATTCTTTGTAAATATTTAGGCATGTCATCTTCTTTTATTAAAAAGCTATTAAATAATATTTTAACTAATCTTTTATCAGATAATATGATAATATCTTCATTGATTTCTGGACGTTGGGTCATACTATAATCAAAATATAATTTACCTTGTTTTGGCATAGGACGAAATCGATCAGGTTGTACTGCAAATCTCTTACCATTCATAAATTCATTACGAAATGATGACCAATTGCCACATTGGGATGTATCACCCATTTGACCTATGCTTAATGGGCTCATGGCTTGTCTTCTTGTATTGTCAGTTTGAGACTGTTCGAGTAATCGAGTCAAAGCAATTTGATCCATTTCTTTAGATAAATCTAAGGTATAATATCCATTTAAGATACCTAAATATGGTTTATATGCACCTTGCATTGCATTTCTTAGCAAATTGATTTGCGTTTTATCACCTTTTGTTACTTTCATAACCAATTTTTTACAATCTTGTGGGTCAGCTAATTTTACAACCAACTCAGCTAGAATTGTAGCCTTTTGGCCACCCTCTCCATACATAGTATTAAACATCTGCATAGCTTCACCAAATCGAACTTTACTGTTACTAACAGCAAACCCAAGCATAGTAGCAACATCACTGCTCAC
>JACKZZ010013396.1_pt1 | contig 14325 bp, 13 predicted proteins | sample 8027871 | NCBI WGS metagenome assembly JACKZZ01 (sample SAMN15724774, study PRJNA655200) | protist metagenome | isolation source: fluorescence activated cell sorting (FACS) single amplified genomes of... | place: USA: West Boothbay Harbor, Gulf of Maine | collected 2000-07-19
CCTCAGCTACAACGATGAACAAGGCCCGGGATGATTTTTATTTTCTCCTGCCTTGTTCATGTGGAACCCGAAGAAATGCAGAAAAGGCAAAAGCATGAATATTTTCTCTGTAATTTTTCCTGTTGACAAGGATTTCCGGCTGACGCTTTGGCTAAAGTACCTAGTAGAAGGTTCAGCATTTTTCCTGTTGATAGACGGCGCTCAACCAGCAGGGGTTGTTGCGGTCGACGAGTCCCTGGACACGGGCCGTGCCGACTCCGCAGCCCTTTCCGAATACCAGTACTCTCAAGTGGACGTGCGCCTCGGAACATTTTCTCCTGGAACCACCGCACGGCTGGTCGGTCCTCCTGCCGTTTATGATGGAAACGTGGTCCAGAACCTGCAGTGGATGGATGCGGCGGACGGCGGGAAGATGATGACGGGACACGTTTTTCAAAACGAGTTGACGGTCGACGTTCACACGCAACTGCAAGAGGGTGGAGCTGGAGATGTGGAAGCGGTCTCCTAGTTCTGTGGCTTTTCATTTTGGGTTCCAGCAGAAGCACGAGTATTTCATCTTAGATTCTTTAAGAGGAGCCAGGGATTTTTTTTAGTTGTTTTATTACGGTTTGGCTTTTTTAGCGCTGAGGGCGGAACTATTTCTATTATACTTCTTCCCCTTTTTCTACGCAGCACGTATTATAGAACAAGATGAAGATACTTGTTACATAACAACTCACCCTCTTCGCATCTCTGCAGCTGCAGGAGGGGGATACGGAATAAATCGCAGCGCAGTTGAATAAACAAACGAAATTACGGACGAGAAAAGACAGAAAAAAAAAACTAAAAAAATAGTCGGGACATGTCGCAGCTTTCCACTCATTCTCATTCAAAAGACCAGCACTACGCATTTTTCCACAGTACTAAAAAAGTAATAAGACAAAGTAAAAGTTTTATTCCAGCGGTTTCTATTGCATTATAATCTGCCGTTCGTTTTCAGCTCTTCTTCGCTAGTCGAGGAAATAGAAGAAGCGAGCTTTAATCAAGAGAGCAGCACCTTGCTCAAAGTTATACGAATTGGGACTCCACCAGATGATGCATAAATGTAAGTAGTACCCCCACGAAGACCAGGAGTTTACCTTAGTACAACCGCTTGCTTTATCGATGATCCATTGTTCTTGTTGCGTATATTTTTACTTCTTTATGATCTTATTTTGTTCACTTTCTACCGAGCAAAAGTAAACATATTCGAACTCGTATTCAATTGCTCAGCTGCGGGTCAGATGATTTTGCTTCCAATTCGTCCTTGCTAGTGTTCTGTTCCAAATCAACTGTTAAACTCGACACGCACGAGCGCCGCTTCTTGTATAGTAAAAAACCTGCGAGAAGTTCTCGCACTGCGAGAAGTTCTCGCAGGTTTTATACTAAACTTGAAGCTGTCTTCACGCTCCCGCCTACTATGGCGTCCTATGATTATCCTGTGGAAGAGATCAATGGAATTGAACAAGGTTGTTCAGATGGTTTTTGCTTCGATGAAGATCATTCTCATTGAAGTTTGGCTTGCAGCACTTCTACAAGAACGTCTGTTAGTAATGCAGGTGGTTTTTCTTTTTCCTTTATTTCGACAACTTCTTCGTGCCAATTTCTAGAATAGATTCATACAGTACCAGTAGATGCAGTTCTACTGATGTGCAACATGAGTGTTAGTGTCGTAGTAGTATTTATGTTCTTTGACGAGCAGTACTAGTTTCGGTTTTACATTTCTTGCTGGTAAGGAAATTGAAATTGAAAATCCGAATTTGGAAATCTTCGACACCACCACGACCTCCTCCCCGAGGATGTCTATCTCTTCGACCAGCATGCGCGAGCGAGCAATGGCTGCGACAGGAGCTGCTGCCCTCAAGAAACTCCCGACAAGCTCCACGCCGGGTAGTAGTTGTAGTTCTTCTCTTCTCTACTTCCACCGCTTTCTGATCAACCTTTTCCTCCTTGTTGGGACCTCCAGCATCTTGTTCCACAAAGCAGGAGAAGTAGACGCCGCGCTTTTCCGCCTCCGCCAGGTGAACCGGGAGGCGGCAGAGCTGTTCAAATCCAATGACGAGCAGTGCACTTTTTACCACAAGAACCATTTATTTGATGGCAGTCTTCTTCACAATCACAACCACAGACTAGAGCTACACAGTTCTTGTCAAGTATGGAGCTGTCAGGATTGAAATCCTCAAAGTTGAAATAGTTTGCGATGCATAAAATGGATGCCAGTCGGAAGCCCACTTATCAAGCGGCGCATGACAAATTTTCATAGCACCGGAATCCAGTTTGTCATGCTGTTTGGTTACAGAAGGCTGCTTTTGTCATGCTACTTTAGCAGCTCTATTCCAAACCCTAAACAGGCTCACAATCGGCCTCCCTTGCCTACTCTGCAAGACAGGCATTTTGTGGGTTGCATTTTATGCATCACAAACTATTTCAACTTTGTCGATTTCAACTCTGACACATCCATATCAAGTGCACACCGACATCAAAGATGACGCGATCGACGGTTTTGGAGGGTTGCGGGAGATGGTGGCGGCATTGCATCTGAGGGATGAGGCCGCGGCGGAAAAGGTGGAAGCGAAAAGTTCTGGTTCTACTTGTGGCGTAGTACCAGCATCTTCACATCTTCAGAGTTGTTCTTCTTTCCCGTTAGTGGGAGCCGCGCATGATGATCTTGAGTCCACCTTGCACGTGGAAGAACTACAAGCGGGTGGAGTAGAAGTTCCTGATGCTGAGCGATCAGCTCAAGAAGTGGAACAAGTAGACGAGCTGCACTACCATACTTTTCCCAGAAGCGCAGGCGGCGTGTTAATATCATCTTCTTCGTCCCCCTGTACTGGTTTTAGAAGTGCTGGCACAACTCGTCACCTGTGGTCCTCCATGTCATCCTCCCCCGTCGCCAGAGCCCAAAGCGGGAGCGGCCATGACTGTTCCTACAAGCCCGGGTCCTGTGGTCTTTGCGCGTTGAGGAAGTACACAGAAGAATTGCGGACGAGCAGGAAAAATAAGAAGCAGCAACTCGAGCAGAACTGGTGCTCCTGGGGTGTTACTTCCGCCCCTACTGGGATTGACAAAGAGAAAGATGCTGATGAGACGAGACTGAAGCAAGGCCAAGGGCGTCACGCTCCACATGTTCTTGCACAATTTGTGGGAGCGGCCTCCGTTGATGACGATGAAGATCAAGATGTACTATTCTCGCATCAACACGGGAAGCCTGGTGCAGCTCCACCAGCATCAGGCGCTCCCCTGGTTCCTTTCTTCTGCTACCTCGTGCAGAACAAGAAATACCTGCAGAACTACTCCCCGCAACGGATTTTTATCGACAGAAAAAGACCGAAGTATCCTGATCCATTTTGCTCATTTTGCATGACAACCACAGTCGTTCACGCATGCACTGCATGACAAATTTGACGGGGATCATGATCGTGGCTCTTTTTTTTGTGGATAATTTTGCAGACCTTCCTCCACGGCCTTCGCCCGTTGGAAGAACAGTACGAGTATTACCAAATGCCGGCAGAACCGCAATTCCCGGCCGAAGATGTGTCCCGAGGGAGAGGCAGGGCGATAGCTGCAGCAGCGGGTGGTGGTGGAACAAGAAGTCGTGCCGCTGGTACAACTATGGCGCAGCGTATCCAGGAAAAAAACTGTGTAAGTGTAACTTTGTAGGAAGAGCAGCATGACAAATTCGCTTTGCATTACAGAAAAAACCTGTTATGCGCAGCTAGTACATGAAAACACGTATGTAACACGGCTTTGACGCACTTTCAGCATGACAACTGTAACTGTTTTGCATTTTCTGCATCACAGATTTACACTTACACAGTTTTTTTCTTGCATACAGCGCATTTTCACGCCGTGGGCGGCGGGTGGGGTGACCGGGCATGCGCCTTACCACGGTGGGGTGAACAATGGACAACAGGGGCGCGGAGGATATCAGAACACGCACCAGCAGCCGCAGCCTGTTGAAATGGAACATCACATATGCATTGCAAATAAATCTGGGTCCTCTGGAAACTTGGACAATCATGAGGAGGCATCAGTTTGCCGCCAAGCATGACAATCTTTTGAGGTCGTCCTCGTTGTTTGTTGCCCACTCTGCGTGCAAAAAGCGTTACCGCCTGACGAAAAAGTGGGGTGCTTGGGTAACCACGCGCAGGACAGAGGACTTGAGAGTCATGCCAGACAAGCATGACAAACTTGCATTCTTGTTCCAGACCCAGACACATTTGCTCTGGATATCACACGGCGAATAACAACTCTATGCTCCAGCAAATCATCTTCAACCCCGTCCTCTACTGGGTTACCAGACACAGCAACTACAGCGCGGGTAGACGGGGGAGGGAGCAGGGGAGGAACGGACATCAGTTTGCTCCTAGTTGGACGGGTGCAGGATTGAATGCGGCGAATGGAGCAGGTGCTGGTAGTACTAGAAGTAGAGGAGGCACGACAACGAATGGAGGTCCTCGAACAAACGGGACGTCCACGTCGCACAGCAGCCGCATTGCGAATAACGTGCGTAGTCACGACGTGAGGACGACGACCGGGTTTTTGGCGCCGCGAGGAAGTAGACAAGTTTCGTCCCCGCAGGGGCGGTGGTCCTCGTCCACCCAAGAAGTCGTCAGGCCGATTGACGCGCTGGACACAACACTATACTGGCAGGACGTGTGGCACTGGTTACATTCGCTCCCGAAGTGCAGTTCAAGAACGACACCATCCTGCGCCGGTGGACGAGGAATATTGAATCATGCAGGAGCTCCTGCTGCTGCTCCAGCAGCATCTTCGCACGAGTGGTCGCCTAACAGCGACGGCCTTGAAGATTCTTCAGTGGACGACGACATTCGAGGTTTTCATGTCGCAAGAAGTCGGCCGGATGAGCAACTTGATCACACAACGACCGGGAGTGGTTCAACTGGTTCATCTTCTTCGTCCTCTACGACTACCGCGCGAGGCGCAAATCATCAACAAACTGGTCCTCGTGGAGCAGTATCTAGTACTTCATCAGGGATAGCAACTTCTTCGAGCTCCGCGGCCTCATCAAACGCTCGCCACTACACACCAGGAGCATCAGAAGAGAATAACTCCTCCACCGCCGCCGCAACCTCCGCAAGCCGTCCAGCAACTCGTCGCATCGCGCACGGTAGCGGCCGCAGACGGACTTCCGGACGTCGACCCGGGACGTCTTCCAGGACTTCCCGGCCGTCAAACGCCAGAGCATCCACTGGTGCGTCCTCCAGTAGTAGTGCGACAGAAACAAGATCAAGAAGGAATTTCTACCCCCGCCAACAAGAAAGCGCAGCAAGTACCTCGGGTCCTCGCGCAGCTCCTGCCGGTGCTCCTATGATGTCTTTCCCACGGGGCGCAAACATGCTTGCAGCGGTGACAGGCAGTATCCAGAGAGAAAAAGAGCCATGATCTGCCTCCCCGTCCAATTTGTCATGGGAAAGAACCATCATGCAAAGTCGCAGGTGTTTGTCATGCAAGATGAAACGGATGGGGCTGAAGATCCTGATAGATCTGTTTCTGTGGATAAGCAACACGATTGATCGCCATGTCCCTTCGCAACATGATCAGCAGGGTGGTCTTCGTCCAGATACCCTGCAGGTCGCTCTCGCACCCATACCGCGCAACATGACGCCGATCAACCTTGCAGCAAATGATGTCTCTCCGAGTGATGTTGTGGGAGGGGCAGCATCCAGGAGTAGTGACATTTTGAACGTGTCTTTAGGCCCGCATCCGGTCGTGGTGAGATTGGCGAACCAAACAACAAGTCCCGCCGGAGGTGGTGCAACAAGTAGAGGAGGAGTACTCACTACTACGCCAGACGGCAATCATCATGGTCCTACTTCTTATGGCGCAGCAGCTGCTGCAGCTTCTGCCTCTGCATCTTTGGGGACGAGTAGTGGCAGCGGGGTGTTGGGTAGTGGAGCACCTGCGGGAGCAGCAAGCTCGTCTGCTTCGGCGCGACCTTCATCTTCTTCGGGAATCACACAAGATCAGCAGCTCGCGCAAGACCAAGGCCAAGGGCAAAATTATACTGAGGAACAAATGGATTTGGATATGGAGTCACCTCTCCACGTGGACCCGAGAACATCTTGTTCGCTAACAGGCGACGACGAAACCAGCCAAAACCCGCCGCAAGAAGAAGATGAACCAGTAGAACAAGGACCGAAACTTCGCGTGACGGGCTGGCGCCGGGTTGACTACTACAATGACCGCCGTTTTTACAACCACGAGGCCGTTTACGTCGGCCCGCCAGCGCACAAAAACAACGCCTGTTTCGCGAACGCGGTGCGGCTGCTGATCAACGAAAATACCTTTGACAACATCGGTATGCATTGCAAAAGTATCGTACTCGTACCTATTGCTATTTTTGCACTACAGCATGACAGATCTTGTTTCTTAGCTAACTCAGCATTGCAAATTTCGTTCTTCCTACTACTACTTTTGCAATGCATAATCGGAACGGACTGGGAGAAAGAGAAAGTGGAGGTGTATGCGCAGATGATCATTGTCGAAGAAGAAACTGAGCTGCAGCAGGACGATATTGCCACGGGAGAGGGAGAAGATGATGAAGACGCGATAGATCACTCGAACTACTCGTCGCCAAACTCTCGTCGCGACAGTGGCCCGCTCGTATCCATCCTTACACTGGCGGACGCGAAAAAGAAACAACACGACAAACTGCGAAAGATGGGAAGCAGCAGCAGCAGGAGCAAGAAGTTTTTTAGTACTCCTGCAGCATCCTCGTCGTCGTGGTCCGGGGCGTTTACTCCTGCCTCTTCCCCATCTGCATCCTCTGTGAAGGTGAAAACCATACCCAAAGCGTATTTTCTGGTTTTCCTGCGAGATTTCGTTCCGAGTGTGGAGGACGTTGAGTTGCAAGTCGGCACTCCTGCAGCAGGCGGGGCTGCCGCAGCGGCTCCTGCTACAGCGGTGACGGGCGGTTTGGATGCGATTGAGAACAACCACAATCAGATGAATCAGGCTCAACAGGAAAGAGGTGGAGCCAGGAACACGATTGCTCCGGCAGATTTTGAAGACACAGACACGCGGCTGAGCACTGTTGGCCGTCAGGCCCTGGAAGAGCACTACCTTCACGGAATCAACCAGGAGAGACACTTGTTGCAGTGGCAGGACGGGGCGACAAATCGAGCCCAGGTTGCAGGGGCAGCAGGAACACGACGACCAAGACCACCACAGGTCGCGGTTACGGAAGATGTAGGAGATGGCGCGGGTGCACAATTGGAGCAAACACAACAACTGGCACCACGTCCGACAACCCCACTGCAGCGGCAGATCTCCATCGACGGGGATCAGCATCCGGCGGCGCAAGAGGCGCTGCGAGCGGAGCAAGAGAATAACATTAACGCAGATCAAGGTGGACGACCAGGACCACGCGGCGCTGCTCCACGACCGACGCAGGCAGAACAACGAAGAACCCGGGAACCACAGCAACAAATCTTGGAGCCCTACTACTTCTCCGCGCTCGCGCTGTATGATGCAAACTTGAAAAACGGGAGACAAATGAGCACACGACGCAGCCCGAAGGCGTTGAGCTACCAGACCATGAGTGTGGTATGAACTGCAAAAGTATCCTACTCGTAGTAATTGCAGTCATGCATTACAAGTATTTTTCATAAGGTAAATCCGCATTACAAATTCAATTTGTTATGCTAAGGAAATTTGTAATGCAATTCATGCTAGTACGATACTTTTGCAATTCATGCGTGGCGAAGAGCGACAATTTCTTGCGGCAGGAATTTTCCTACCAAGAGTTGCAGGATTTGCTCTGAACAGTTACGGATACGGGCGACCACACTGGGGGACAAGCGCGGTCTTCTTTTTTGATCAACACAGTCGGGAGCGCTGTGCAATTGGACTAATTTTTCCTGGCATAGTATTTCGTTGATTTTAATTTTTATTGTTGCACTCAAAAAACACATAATGTATGACTACCTCATCTCAACATGTGGCTCTCTTGATTTCAGCTTCTCCGAAAAAGCTTTTCTTTTTGATACGAAGAACGTTAATATACACCGGCATTGCTGGTCGTTGAAAAAAATGGATGACGCGACAATTTTGCAGAAATCATCGAATACGCTGATGCTTCACGCTTAGGTCAACCTCCTGTGAAAAGTAAAAAATGAATATGGAGAAGCACGGACTTATTTCCAATATGTGTTTTGAAGTTTTATCGCATCGATATATCAAATTTTGCTCCATTTTTATGAGGCAGGCAGGTCCAGTTGCGATTTTTGGTACCCGACTTGACCCTGAATCAGATTGCAAAACTCCAAAAATCCTCTTCTAATTGTAATTGCAAGCTCTTGAGAATACAAGTGTAGTCAGTGTGAGCTTCGGATTTGACGGTAAAATTACTCATCCAGCTAAATCATGCATGATTGATTTCGTTTGCAAATTCGATTTCGAACTCGAAGCGGACTAGTTTCATTTTGGGTGATGAAGATTGGCCAACATCAGGGTCACCACCACCTCCAGTGTAGTTTGTGAGTTCATCTTGTAAAAATGTGCAACTACTACCCAGTTGAGCGATTTTTTACCTTTCGGTGTCGCAGTCCCACTCGCTCGGTCACATTAATTTTTTCCTTCGGTCATTAATGTTTATCGACTGGAGGTTTTTTTCTACAGAAAGAAACAAGATCGAGTGTCGGTCGTGTGTTGAAGAACGCCAAAATAAAAATCATTCGGTCCTCTTTTGTTCATCGTAAGCTCGTAGTCGTGCTTTGCAAGTTCCAGTAGTGAAGATCGGACTGGAGTTTCTAGTTCTACATCCACAGATGTGCCTTTGTTTTGAACATCTTTACAGGTCACAGTCACTTACCACGCATAGTAACACACTCAACACTACTAGAAGTAACCGGCGAGACGCGACGGACGTGCGAAGTGAGTCCTCTGAGTCTATGAGTAGATGCTACAAGTTTCTTGACATGACACAACAACTCCGACGTCGTCCTCGTCAATTCTCAAATGAATAAACCGAAACAGTAAACATAAACCACTGCTCCTGCTCTTCGAGAATGTCAATGGCAAGTCTCGCAGTTGAAGAACCTACAAAGTAGAACCTAGAGCCGTGTTTTTTTTTGTGGCGGAAATCGGGGTAGGTAGATAGGAGTCTGGGGGGGACCACATCGACAGGATGATGCACATCATTATTTAACTTTGTCTCTGACCTTAACACGCGACGAAGCTACAACAGTACTCAATAGACAAAAAGAGAAACAAATACAGAATGGAGTCCGGGCGCATCTACGTCGACATCACGACGATTATTTTTCCGGTTTTCATGGGATGGAGCGCGGCGCTGTCGTTACTTTTTCCCGCCTTCTACAAAAAGTACTTCTGTTGCACTATGCGGAAGCGGAATAAGGGCGATTCATCATCTGATTCGCTGTACACAACGTCGTCATCCGGAATTATAAAAGCCTCATCGAAAGAACAGAATAAAACTGGCACGAAAAGAACAAAGAAGTCCGATCATGAAAGATCCGAGTTGAACAAAGCCGGGCCCTGCTCTACTACAACTACGTCACCACAAGCAGCAGCAGAGCCGGCGGCAGCGACGTCTGCAGAACCCGTCGTAGAGCCGGACGCAGTTGAAGAGGCTGGAGCTCCAGGTTCACACGGAGCTGCTGTGTTGAAGACCACTGCTAGTTCATCTTCATCCTGCTGCTCCACGCCTACTTCCTCGTCTCGCGGAGGTTCTTCAGGCAGGAACACGATTTTTACTTCTTCACCGACATCGGCATCGAAGCTGATTTTGGAAGAGAAAACAGATATCATGCAGCGGAACAAGGTAAAGACGGATAACGCTAGAAGAAAAACCGAAGACACTTCTTCTTGTTCATCAGAGCAAGGAAGAGCGGCGAGTCCTCGTTTACAACACACAACTTCCTGTTTCAAGATCATCTCTTCGGTCAACCTGAAGAAGTTCCTCACCGACTACTGCGATTCCATCAAGCTTCCCATCGACCTGCCGCCGCTCCCCATCACCGCGCAGCTGCCCGCAGTTACCGTTTGGGTTTTGTTTTCCATCGCAGCAGAAGACGCAGTTTATATTGGGGTCTCGATTCCAATTGCCGTCGCGGGGGTGGTGAATTTAATGATCTACCCGCTGGTCTACGACAGGGACAGGTATGGAGCTGCTTCTTCTACTCGAGGATGATAGAATACTACTACCAGCACCCACGTGCTTTATTTTTGAGGGAACAAAAACATAAACATAATGTCAATGTCGCGTGCTCCACTACCACTACCACTACTAGTAGCTCCAAAAACTTTTGATACCTGCGCTTTCATCTCATCAATATGGCGAAAAAAAAAAAATATCGATCTTTATCGTCAGGTACTACCACCAGTTCCTCGCCCAGCTGGTAGTCGCGGTACTGATCATTTTTGCCTGTATTTTCTTTCTCGGGGTTGAAGACGCGGGTCTCTGCGCGACCTGGGCCAGCGTGCTCGGCGTCCCGTATTATACCTCCGCGCTGTTCGGGATGGCGACGGCGATTCGGGAAGGCAAGCCGGACGCGTTGTATCAAAAGGAAAAATCCCCCCTCCCCATATCGAAACGAAGTTTCTGATGCTGGATTTGCTTACACAAATCGGACCACTCTTGCAGTAGAGGACTGCAGGCCCATATCAAGCCCGAGTAGAGAGGTGCTTGCCTAGGTGCTTAGCATGAAAAACGTCTATGCTGTAGGCCCAATAGCATCACAAACCGCCTACATAATGCTGCGGGGCCTGTGGGGTTGCCTTCTTGCAAGACAGAGACGATTTGTGGCCACAAATCAGCATGGCAAATTTTCTGCGGTGTGCCTTTTCGAAGATATGGGGACGGGGGATTTTTCCTTACGATACGTTGGGGTCGCTCACCATGAACTTCGCGGCCGTGTGCGCGGCGGCCAGCTGGATGCTGCAGGGGTTGTTGGTGGCGAACGTGATCGAGCTGTTCATCGGCTGTCTGTGCTACACGATAATCAACGCTTGCGCACTCGTTTTGAACTTCTGTCTGCGGTCCGGGGCGGTGATTCAGACCATTTTGTCAAGTGGATCGGAAACGGAAAATATGGAAAATGATAAAACTGCTGGAGGACTGCAAGAGCAAGAGAAGCGCAGCAGCGACGCTTCATCTACGTCAAATGAAGACAGGAACAAGGATCTCGACAAGGCCAAAGAAGTAGAGTTCACAAGCACGACCAGTTCCTCTCGGGAAGACCACTACTTCAACAAGGTCGAATATGGATGTGTCAGGATTGAAATCGACAAAGTTGAAATGACTTGCCATGCATAAAATAGATACCAGCTGGGGCCTAGGTTTCAAGTGGCGCATGACAAATTTGGGTAGAGCCAAAATCCAGCTTGTAATGCTGCTTGGGTAAGGGAGACGCCTTCTGTCATGCTACTTGAGCAGCTCTATTTCACTTCTACCCCTCAACAGGCGCACAATCTGCCTTCCTTGCGTCCTCTGCAATAGAGACAGTTTTTGCGTATGCGTTGCATTTTATGCATGACAAATGCAAATCATTTGAGCTTTGTCGATTTCAATCCTGACACCTCCATATCGAATCTTCCTCTTCCTCCTCGCCGACGAACAAAGAGGGTACTGAAATCATGCTGTTGCGCAATACAAGCACGACGAGCAATACAAGCACAGCCTTCTTCGAGGACCGGCCGAGTAACACGAGCACGCTGGCATCGTCTGCCAGTTGCTATCCTGTGCAAAAGTATCGTACTCGTAGTAATCGCAGCCATGCATTACAAATCTCCATTCCAAGGCAAAACAGCATGACAAATTCCATTCGTCATGCTGAGCTAATTTGTATTGCAATTGCTACTAGTACGATACTTTTGCAGTTCATAGTGGCGGGTCAACGACGACTTTCCATGGCGCCGCTGGTCCTCTCAGCAATACAAACTCCCTTTTGGCAACAACTCCTACCGCTGGCGCTGCAGGACAAGAGGGTATTAGTACCGCATCAACAGCATACGCGGCCCTCGCCGACCAGGTGTCGAAGAAGCAGCACCCGCCCTCGCGCCCAAGCTTGGAGGATGTGTCGAAAGCGTTGGAACAGGTGGCAAGACCGTCGTTGTGAAAAAGTGACAGCGTAGTTATTATGCCGCTAATTTCTCCTGCTTTCCGTACGTCAAGAATACAAAACTTGTTTTCTAAAAAGCTAGTACATAGATTTCCATTTCATTGAAAAACCTTTACCTTATCAAAAGACAGCATATTCTCCTGCAGAACCTACCTGAAAAAGACCCGCGATAAGTTACTACCTTCCTTCTACTTTTATCTCGGCTCTCCACCCGCGCAAATAGGAATTATATGGCTCCTTGAAACTCAAACTTTTACTTTACCCGCAACTTTGTGCATTACCCTACGATACTGCTATTGTGTACTTAGCTGCTTTCCCCAAGACGATCACGCTCACGATGCTCCAATTATATGAAATAGAAGGAAAGCTGCACCACTACATCAAGTAGCACCGCGACCTTGTTCTTCGTTGTAAATTTATTATACGGCGCACAAGTGCCGCACCGCAACTTACGCTAGACGCTCGACTCAAGTTTGAGTCCAGGGCTTCTGGTGAAGGTCGACCACGTGGTGCGGGATAGTTTACATATCCCGGCATTGAAGCGAAGCGCCCTGCTCGTGGACGCACGACACCTGCTTCCTACTTTTTTCCTAATTACAACAGCAAAAAGTCCTTCCGATGGTTGGAACGGTCATGCTTTGAATGTCGCTCTTCACGTCGATAGGATTGTCAGTCTTCCATCGAATTTTTACACTAACAGATTTATTCCAAACTAAATTGCTTAAACCTGCCACCTGGGGTTAATCAATTCAATATCCTAGCATCTGCGATATTGATACCTGTATAGCATGAAGCAGATCATGTTGACTTTACAATCCATTGGCATTGTCTTTTTGGCACTACAAGTACGAAGCGTTGCATTTTGTTGCCGTATACCCACTTTTTGTCTATTTCCTGCTGGTTGTGGTTGCCTGCTCTCGTCCTGAACATTTGCGCGCAGCTGCTGCGCTGACCGCGGCTAGTTTGTTAGGCCGCGCGGGCGCTGCTGCTGCAAAACAACAGGATAGTTGAAGGTGCAGCAGCCTCGCACTCGCAACAGAAAGTGAAAGAACGTTATCTCTCATTCTTAGTACATCAAGATGAGCGGCTCAGGAGGCGCCGACTAGCGACCGAAAAGTACTCTTTTTGTGACCGCTGGCGCGCTTTATTTCTTTGGCATTCTCGATGAAAACAGATTTGGACCAGGGAATACATAGTATCAAAAAATCAACGCCTAAATGTAATCAGGAGGAGAATGAAAGCCTCTAAGTACTCCACTACGCAGGCACGGGTACGAAAGGCAATAGTTCTAGAATTCTCCTTTTTGCAGCAGCTGCTACACGCTGATCATACCTACCAACCTGAGCGTGAACCTTATTCAAAAAAAAAAATACCACCTATCCTTTTCCGTTTCGTCCGTATATCTTCTTCGTTTCGAGCTTTTCATGTCTACCACGCACGCGCACCCACACCGAAACCACAAAAAGAACATCTCAGGTAGATGTCAAAAATGCAATGAATCGATTTCAATTTTGTAGAGTTTCTTTTTGAAAGATTTGAAGCTACTTGTGGTCAGATGGACCATCATAGAACTTATGCTTATCCAAAGCGCCTGCGCTGCCTGATGAAGAGTGCAAGAGCGTTGTCCTTATACTAGACGTGTTGCAAAGGATGCCAGTCATTCTCGTTCTTGGCGCTCTTCCACAGTGCATCCCATCTGCATCGGTAGCACGACTTGAGTCCTCGGTCTTGCTCTGACTGCGGCTCCACAAATGAGATGCAGTCTCATCTCAGCGTGTGTGTACAAAAGTTAAAAGAGCGTAGTCGGTTCGTGCTGTAATTTGTTGAAAAACGACGCAGGAGCAGCGTGCAGTTTAATCGTCGTACTCGTCCTGTAACGAATGAGGGGAAAAATACGTCTTTTGATGACTCGTCGGACCGTTATAATGCTGGTCGTGCACATCATTCCCTATGTGGTACTCGGTCCAAACGCCGCGCCATCTAATATTTCGGTTCTCATTTCGTGCGCCCATGTGTTGTCCGTCGTTCGTGCGTGCTGCTATCGTAGTTCGCTTCTGACAATAAAGGAACATCACAAGCACGCGTGGTATCAGGAAGTCGTCGTTCTATACGTCCTATATTACTGTTCGTTTTTCTTCGTAGTTGTGTTCAATAACGCGTCTTGCCGTCCATACAGCTGGTAATACAGGACCATGACCAC
>JACKZZ010012889.1_pt1 | contig 14320 bp, 16 predicted proteins | sample 8027871 | NCBI WGS metagenome assembly JACKZZ01 (sample SAMN15724774, study PRJNA655200) | protist metagenome | isolation source: fluorescence activated cell sorting (FACS) single amplified genomes of... | place: USA: West Boothbay Harbor, Gulf of Maine | collected 2000-07-19
TTGCAAGAAGGACAAAAGCAAAATTCTTTGATTGAGGGCAAGTATAATAAAGTCCACCGGTCTTTTAGGCAAAATATGAGCTCACTTTGTGCTGAAAACATTGGTGGATTCTATTGGCTTTTGGCGTGTGGGCAAGCATGGGCCAGCAAAACTTGGTTTCAATCGCGTGCAAATATAGCTTTTGAAAATGCTTTAGGAAACTTGCATGCCTTTGAAAATAATGTAATTTATTTGCAAAAGAGATCTAAGCCTTCAATATTTAATCCTCCTTTGGGGCCAAATTGTAGTACTGTGCAACCAACAGCTCCAAGCAAAATAGCACATGAAGGTATGGCGATGTCTGTGAAAAATCATTAGGCTTCCACAATTTTTAGCCAAAAGTCATGTTTGAGTTATAATTTGAACAATTAATAAGCTTGCGTCATGGCGCACTTCGGGCTATGATGTCCGACTAATTTTACCCAGGATTTTTAAGAGAGAGGTTATTTATGAAGCAGGGGATCCATCCAAATTATCAAGACATTAAGGTGACCTGTAGCTGTGGCAATTCTTTTGTTACACGTTCTACTTCTGGAGATGAAAAGCTATCAATTGAAGTTTGTTCACAGTGCCATCCGTTTTATACTGGCAAACAGAAAATAGTAGACACCGCAGGGCGTGTTGATAGATTCCAACAAAAATATGCTCGCAGAGGCGCAGTGTCTCAAAAACCAGCAAACGAGCCAAGCAAGCCTGAATAAGTCATTATGTCTTACTTTAAGTAAGATTCTTTTTCTAGCACACACTTTGTATAGTTTCAGATGTAAAATGCCATCTTTACGGTGGCATTTTATGAGACTTTTTGCCAATAGATACAGGTAGGGGTATCAACAATATGAACGACAAGTTGCATAATAGTGCCCTCGAATACCATAAACTGCCTCATCCCGGCAAAATTTCTGTGATTCCAACTAAAAAATTATTAACCCAAGATGATTTATCTTTGTGTTATACCCCAGGTGTTGCTGTGCCTGTAATGGAAATATTTAAAAATCCAGAAGCTGCATATGATTACACTAGCAAGAGTAATTTAGTTGGTGTTATTACAAATGGCACTGCAGTTTTGGGTTTAGGTAATGTAGGTGCTTTAGCATCAAAGCCAGTAATGGAAGGCAAAAGTAACTTATTTAAAATTTTTGCAGATATCAATGCTTTTGATATAGAAGTCGATTGTACCGATGTCGAAAAGTTCATCGAAACTGTAAAAAATATTGCCCCAACTTTTGGTGGGATTAATCTTGAAGATATTAAGGCTCCAGAGTGTTTTTATATTGAAGAACACTTAAAAAGTGCGCTTGATATCCCAGTTATGCATGATGATCAGCATGGCACAGCAATAGTAGTTGCAGCAGGTCTTTTAAATGCTCTTCATTTGCAAGATAAAAAACTTGAAGAAGCCAAGATTGTTTGCGCAGGTGCGGGGGCTGCTGGCATTGCAACTATGAACTTGCTTTTGCAACTTGGAGCTAAACTTAAAAATTTATTTATAGTTGATAGCCAAGGTGTTATCCATACCGAAAGAAAAGATTTAAATAAATATAAAATGGCTCTCGCCAATAAAACTAATGAACGCACCCTAAAAGACGCAATGCATGGTGCAGATGTTTTCATAGGGGTGTCAGGTCCGGGGGTGGTTACGAAGGATATGATAGAGTCTATGGCAAGCAAGCCAACTGTTTTTGCGCTATCTAATCCAACCCCTGAAATTAACCCTCATGAAGTTAAAGCTGTGCGTAGTGATGCAGTTATAGCAACCGGGAGGAGTGATTATCCAAACCAAGTTAATAATGCACTTTGTTTTCCTTATATATTCAAAGGCGCGTTAGACGTAAGAGCAACTTGTATAAATTCAGCAATGCAAATGGCTGCTGTGCATGCCATTAAAGATCTAGCTAGAAAATCCGTACCAGAAGATGTTCTTAAAGCATATAAACTACAAGACTTAGAGTTTGGCTTTAATTATATTTTGCCAAAAATTACAGATAAGCGGCTTAAAGACTATGTTTCTAAGGCTGTTTCTGAGGCTTATTTAAACTCAGAGTCTTTTAAGAAATAAGTTATAAAAAAATAACTATAAAGTTAATTAGATTGATAAAAGTTTAAGGAGGTTCGTGGGTATGATAAGCAACGACATAAAACCCATTTCAATTGGTGATACAATATCTGAAAGTGGCACACAGTCCACTAGTAGAGCACTACCTTGGATAATTTGCGGATTAGGCGCAATTTTCTACTGCTATGAGTATTTGCTCCGTATATCCCCAAGTGTAATGACGCAAGAATTAATGCGCATGTATGATTTAACAGCAACTCAAATAGGGTTGTTTTCAGCCTATTATTATCATGCATATGTTCCCATGCAAATTGTTGTTGGCCTGGCTATGGATCGCTACGGGCCAAGAAAACTATTAACCTTGGCATGTTTCAGTTGTGCGATAGGGACAGTGCTTTTTGCTAGTGGGATTAGTTTAGCATTAGCAGAGATCGGAAGATTTATGGTAGGTTTTGGTTCAGCCTTCGCTTTTGTTGGAGCCCTAAAACTTGCGACAATCTGGTTGCCGCCACATAGATTTGCTTTAGTTTCAGGTATAATTGTTTGCCTTGGAATGGTAGGAGCCATGATTGGCGATGTGTTTTTAAGGATTTGCGTTGATAGTGCAGGTTGGCAGTTTACTATATATTCTGCAGCAGTTATTGGTTTTGTGTTAACTGTCGCTATTTGGCTAGTAATAAGAGATACCAAAGTACAAAAAGTAAAGTTTCACCAAGAGTCCTTGGCGTTTTCTAAGCTATTTAAAGGGTTAGTAAAAGCTATAAAAAATCCACAAATATGGCTAAATGGCATAGTAGGATTGTTATTGTTTCTTCCAATAACGGCTTTTGCTGAGCTCTGGGGTATCCCTTATCTTGAAGAATCCCATGGCTTGGGTAAAGTGGCTGCTGCACATGCTAATGCGCTTATCTTTTTAGGCTGGATGGTTGGAGCACCTCTTTGGGGGTTTATCTCAGATTATCTGCGGTTGCGCCGCTTACCATTGATGGTCTCATCTGTTTTGTGTTTTATATTTGTGCTCCCAATATTGTATTTCCCTGGGTTGCCATTAGTATCTTTATATATATTATTATTTCTCTTGGGTGTCGCATCCAGTGCGCAAATGCTTGTATTTGCGGTTGCAAGAGAAACATCTAGCATCAAACTTACAGCCACTGCTATTGCGCTAACAAATTTCTTTGTTATGGTTGGCGGTAATGTATTTCAACCAGTAATAGGCAAGCTGCTTGATGTTAAGTGGTCTGGGGCAATGATGGATACCATAAGATCATACTCAGTTGCCGAGTATCAATTTGCATTATCAGTGTTGCCACTAGGCTTATTTCTCGCGTTTATTGTTACTCTATTCTTGCGTGAAACAAACGCAAAAATTATGGAATAGCCTTGCTAGACGTCCCGCGGCTTGACCGCGGGATTTGGCCAGCTTATTTTAACTTCAAAGCAATCTCTGCAATTCTCTTGCCCTGAGCAAAACAAAGGTTTTGTTCTTCCTCGCTAAAGGGATTTTTACCATCTATACCAGTCACATGGGTGGCTCCATATGGAGTTCCGCCAGTTTTAGTGCTATTTAAGTCTGGTTCTGTGTAGGGAATACCAGAAATAATACAACCTAAGTGTAAGAGCGGCAGCATCATGCTTATTAAAGTTGTTTCTTGTCCACCGTGTAAGCTTGATGTTGAACTAAATACTGTAGCAGGCTTGCTAACAAGATCGCCGTGCAACCAAAGGCTGCTACACTTATCTAAGAAGAACTTCATAGGAGCTGCCATATTTCCAAATCTCGTTGGGCTGCCGAGAGCTAAACCATCACAGTTTTTAACATCATCAATGGTCGCATATTGGGCCCCAGACTCTGGGATTTCAGCTTCAGTAGCTTCTATTGTCGTAGATATAGCTGGAACAGTGCGGATAATAGCTTCGGCGCCATCAACCGACTCAACTCCTCTGGCTATATATTGGGCCATTTTTTTTACAGATCCATGTCTGCTATAGTAAATAATAAGAATTTTTGTCATTTTTTTTCCAAGTGGAGTGCAAAACATGATTTTTTCATAAAATTAAGAATGATGTCGATGTTTTTTGTAAAATAATGCAAATATTAATAGGTAGGTGTTGGGTTTGTAGCCAGGTAACATACAGTATAGGATGTTGAAATGTCCAAGTTATTTCGTGCACGTTACTAAGGATCTTGTTAATATAAGCACATTTTTCAAGAGTTAGTTTTAAGTAAGGTGAAATAATGCCAATTTATGAATATCAATGCGGGGCTTGCGGCCATACCCTTGAATCTTTTGAGAAAGTGTCAGATGACCCTATGAAAGATTGTCCAAATTGTAACAAGCCAAAGTTGCAGAAGTTAATATCAGCAGCAGGCTTTCAATTAAAGGGCACCGGCTGGTATGCAACAGATTTCAAAAATAGTGGGAAACCAGCAAAAAATAATCAGCCAACAGAAAAAGACAAAAAACAAGGCGGCAATAAGAGTAATGAGTCTAAATCTACTACAACAGAAACGGCGGTTAAATAAACTATGTTATTAGCATCTTTGAGAAGATATTTTATTTCAGGGCTTTTAGTTTTAGTCCCTATTTGGGTGACAGTGCTAGCGGTTAACTTTTTGTTTACAATTTTAAATGCTACGGTGAACATGCTTCCAGAAAAGTATAAACCAGATACATTGCTGGGGGTGCATATTCCAGGTATGGGCGTTATTGTAACGCTGCTAATTATTTTACTCACAGGTATCATAGTCGCAAATTTTATTGGAAAAAGATTAGTTGCCTTAGGTGATTCATTAATATCGCGTATACCTTTAGTTCGCAGTATTTATACTGCTGTAAAACAAGTGATAGATACAATTTTTACTCCTGGCGGTAAATCTTTTCGTAAGGTTTTGTTAGTTGAATATCCTAGAAAAGGCCTGTGGAGTATTGCATTTCAAACTGGTGATGGAATTAGTGAAGCAAATAATCACATTGAGGGTGGGGAGGGTGAAGTGGTAACAATATTTATTCCAACTACTCCAAATCCAACATCAGGTTTTCTTATGATAGTTCCAAGTAGAGATGTTTACGAAATGGAAATGAGTATTGATCAAGCGCTGAAATTTGTAATATCTCTAGGGGTGGTTCAGCCTGGGTCTAGTAGTAATGGTATAAACAATTTAAAAAAAGTAAAGCAGGGTGGTTGAATGCGTAGTCATTATTGTGGTGAAGTTACAGAAAGTTTATTAGGAAAAGAAGTCAGCGTCGCAGGTTGGGTACACAAGCGTCGTGATCATGGTGGCGTGATATTTATAGATTTACGTGATAGAGAAGGATTAGTTCAAGTTGTTATTTCCCCAGAGCAACAAGAGTCTTTCAAAAAAGCAGAAACTGTCAGACATGAATATGTAGTTCAAGTTAAAGGTGTAGTAAGAGAAAGGCCAGGTGGTACTCAAAACCTAAACTTACCCACAGGTAAAATTGAAATAGATGCCAAAGAATTAAATATTTTAGGGGCATCAGAGCCTACTCCATTCCCACTTGATGATTACCATGAAGTTGGCGAAGAAACTAGATTGAAATACCGTTATCTAGATTTGCGCCGCCCTGAAATGCTTAATCGGCTGAAATTCAGAGCAAACATAACTAGTTATCTCAGAAGATATCTTGATGATAATGGGTTTTTAGATATAGAAACACCGTTTCTAACTAAGGCAACACCTGAAGGTGCTCGTGATTACTTAGTGCCAAGCCGCACCAAGCCTGGTAATTTCTTTGCCCTACCTCAATCGCCACAACAATTTAAACAATTATTGATGATGGCTGGTATGGATAGATACTATCAGATAGTAAAATGTTTCCGCGACGAAGACTTACGTGCCGATAGACAGCCTGAGTTTACCCAGTTAGATATTGAGACTTCTTTTTTAGATGAAAATGAAATTCAAAATATTATGGAAGAAATGGTTAAAGGCTTGTTTTCTAAGTTACTAGATGTTGAGCTTCCAAAAGAATTCCCAAGAATGACGTATGCAGACGCTATTTCAAGGTTCGGTAACGATAGACCTGATCTTAGAATCGCAATTGAATTAATAGATGTTGGTGACTTGCTTAAAGATATAGACTTTAAAGTCTTTAAAGCGCCAGCAAATGATCCACATGGCAGAGTTGCAGCTTTATGTGTTCCAGGAGGCGCGGAACTTTCAAGAAAAGAAATTGATGAATACACTAAATTTGTTGGTATTTACGGAGCCAAAGGCTTAGCTTACATTAAATATAACAAAGACGGTTTGCAATCACCGATCTTAAAGTTTATTCCAGATGCTGCAGTTCAAGCTATTGTTGAAAGAACAAACGCTAAAGTTGGCGACATAATCTTTTTTGGTGCAGATAACGCTAGAATTGTTAATGAAGCTTTAGGTGCATTACGAGTTAAAGTTGCTAATGATAGAAATTTAGTTGAAGATTCTTGGAAAGTTCTTTGGGTTATAGATTTCCCAATGTTTGAAAAAGGCGAGGGTAGATTATCAGCTTGTCATCATCCGTTTACTGCTCCAAACATCGATGATCCAAAAGCTTTAGAAAAAGATCCTGAAAATACAACTGCTCGCGCCTATGATATGGTTCTTAATGGAACAGAAATTGGTGGTGGCTCTATACGTATTAACACCCCTGAAATGCAGATGTCAGTATTTCGTGCTTTAAACATTAGCGACGAAGAAGCAAAAGAAAAGTTTGGTCATCTTTTAACAGCTTTAAGCTATGGTTGCCCTCCTCATGGTGGTATTGCTTTTGGTTTGGATCGTTTAGCAATGCTTATGACACACTCAAGCTCAATCAGAGATGTGATTGCATTTCCTAAAACTCAAACAGCTACTTGTCCTTTAACTGATGCTCCATCTACTGTTGATTTATCTCAGCTAATAGAGCTTGGAATTAGGGTCAAAAAGGAAAGTGAAAAAACAAAAGAAAAAATGGAGTAGTTAACAATGGCAGGTCATAGCAAATGGGCTAATATTAAACATAAAAAGGCTAAAGTAGACGCAAAGCGCGGCAAACTTTACACTAAGCTTATTAGAGAGATTAATGTTTCTGCAAAGCTAGGCGGGGGGGAGATTGATTCTAATCCTAGACTTAGAATGGCAGTTGATAAAGCTCTAAGTGCTAATATGTCAAAGGATGTCATAGATAGAGCAATCAAGCGCGGTGCGGGTGGTATGGAGGGTGAATTAGTAGAAGAAATTCGCTACGAAGGTTATGGTCCAGCAGGTGTAGCAATAATTGTAGATTGCATGACAAATAACCGTAAGCGCACAGTTGCAGAAGTAAGACATGCATTGACCAAAAGTGGCGGAAATTTAGGAACAGATGGTTCTGTTGCTTATCTTTTCACAAAAAAAGGCCTTATAAATTTTGCCCCAGGTGTTGATGAAGAAAAGCTCATGGAAATTGCTCTAGAGAGTGGTGCTGAAGATATTCAGGTTAATGATGACAAAAGTATAGATTTAACAACTACGCCTGAAACATTCTTAGAAATAAAAAAAATTATAACAGATGCAGGTATAGAGCCTGAAGACTCTGAGCTCTCTATGACTGCTTCAACTGAAGTTATAATTGATGATAAGGAAACAGCCGAAAAAGTTATTCGTTTAACTGATATGCTTGAAGACCTAGACGATGTGCAAGAAGTATTTACAAATGCGGATATTGATATAGAGGTTTTAGAGCAGTTAGGCTAATAACCCGCTGCTAGACTCACAACAACTACTTGTTGCGAAAAGGAGAAACCATTTGATAATATTAGGGATAGATCCAGGTTCGCGCATTACAGGTTATGGTGTTATTCAGTTAAGTGGTAATCAAAGTTCTTATATAGATTGCGGATACTTTCGCCTCCAGGGTGCAGATGTAGCATCAAAAATGCAACAAATTGCATTAGGCATAAAAGAGGTTATTGAAAAATATAACCCACAAGAAGCTGCAATTGAACAAATCTTTATGCATCAAAACCCCAATTCTGCCTTAAAGCTAGGCCAAGCCAGGGGTGCGGCTATGTCGGCTTTAACCTTGCCAGTTGCAGAATATACAGCACGACAAGTAAAACAAGCAGTTGTTGGATATGGCGCTGCAAAAAAAGATCAAATCCAACATATGGTTTTGCGTCTTCTAAATATAGATCATGAGTTGCAAGCCGATGCTGCAGATGCTTTAGCTATAGCGCTATGGCATGCTCATTCAAGACTTGGGATGGTGCAGCTTGGAGTTAAAGCTACCAGAAAAAAACGTAGCAGTTGGCGTGATTACAAACCAGAACATTTGAAGGATTAATTTATGATTGGACAGTTGCGCGGCAAGATTTTAGAAAAACAACCACCACAAATTTTACTTGAGGTAAATGGCGTGGGTTATGAAGTTAATGCTTCTATGAGTACATTTTATAAATTGCCAGATGTTTTGCAAGAAGTGACATTACATACACATTTTATTGTCAGAGAAGATTCGCAACAACTTTTCGGGTTTTTTGATAAAAAAGAACGCCTGCTTTTTAAAACCTTGCTAAAAGTAAACGGTGTGGGCCCGCGTTTAGGTCTTGCAATTTTATCTAGCATGAACCCTGAAGAATTTGTAAGTTTAGTTGTTAACAATGATGCAGCAGGCTTGGTACAGTTGCCAGGAGTGGGTAAAAAAACTGCTGAGCGTTTAATTGTTGAAATGCGCGACAAGTTATCCGCTTTTGAAAGTGAAGCAAATTTAAAAACGCAACACAATCATATTTCTGAAGATACAAATCAATCACGCAACTTTATCATAAAAGATGCAGTTTCAGCATTGGTGTCTCTTGGCTATAAGCCACAAGAAGCAAGTCGAATTGTTTCAAGAGTTGATGATGGCAAGCTTTCAAGTGAGGAAATCATACGTAATTCTTTAAGGGAGATGGTGGTATGAGCGAAATTGAGAGACTTATATCTGCAAAGCAAGAAGGTGACGTCGATGTTGTAGATAGAGCCATTAGACCTAAAAAGCTTGAAGATTATATAGGCCAAGCCTCTGTTAGAGAGCAAATGGGGATCTTTATAAAAGCCGCACAAATGCGTAAAGAAGCTTTAGATCACGTATTAATTTTTGGCCCACCAGGGCTTGGCAAAACAACTCTTGCAAATATAATAGCAAATGAAATGGGTGTTGGTTTAAGGCAAACATCAGGACCTGTGCTTGAAAGAGCAGGTGATGTTGCAGCTTTACTAACAAATCTTCAAGAAGGTGAAGTTTTATTTATTGATGAAATTCATAGATTAAGTCCTGTAGTTGAAGAAGTTTTATATCCTGCGATGGAAGATTATCAGCTTGATATTATGATAGGTGAGGGCCCTGCCGCTAGATCCATAAAATTAAATTTACCGCCTTTTACTTTGATTGGTGCAACAACAAGAGCCGGCTTGCTAACTTCACCTTTAAGAGACAGATTTGGAATAGTGCAGCGCCTCGAGTTTTATAATACTGAAGAACTCAGCAAAATTGTAAAACGCTCTGCCGAAATTTTAAAAATAACCATTGAAGATGATGCTGCATATGAAATAGCTAAGCGCTCAAGGGGTACTCCAAGGATTGCCAATAGGCTTTTACGCCGTGTGCGTGACTATGCCGAGGTTAAATCAAATGGTGAAATCGTTAAACCTATAGTTGAAAAGTCCCTTGATCTGTTAGATGTAGATGACAAAGGGTTTGATCTAATGGATAGAAAATTAATTTTAGCATTAATCGAAAAATTCAATGGTGGCCCAGTTGGAGTTGATAGTCTAGCAGCCTCTATTAGTGAAGAACGTGGAACTATAGAAGATGTAATTGAACCTTTCTTGATTCAACAAGGTTTTATAGTAAGAACCCCGCGCGGTAGGCTTGCGACTAAAAATGCTTATGCTCATTTTGGTTTAAAAATGTCTGATGTAATTGACAGTTATAATGTAAGTCTTTCAGATGCACCTCAATAACCAAATTTAGAATATGGCTGGACAAATCATAGCTTGTCTAGCAATTCTTTAGTAGAATATCAATAAACCATTAATGTGGAGAACAAAACATGAATATGGACTCATCCTTGTGGTCTTATTTTATTGATGCTGGGTTAGTTGTAAAGCTTGTGATGCTTCTTTTGATTTGTGCATCAGTGGTGTCTTGGACATATATTTTACAAAGGGCTTTTTATCTGAAAGGTGTAAAAAAAGAAACCAAAAGATTTGAAAACAAATTTTGGGCCGGCGGTGATTTGTTTGAACTTTATGATATTAGTTTAAAAACTAAGCCAGAGCCTTCAGGTCTTGATGCTATATATCAAGCAGGTTTCAAAGAGTTTTCTCGTATGCGGAAAAACACAAGTGCAACAACAGACAATATTATGGACAGCACTAAAAGAGCCATGCGTGTCGCACAAATGCGCGAACAAGATAAACTTGAAATGCATTTACCATTACTTGCAACTGTAGGATCAATTAGTCCATATGTTGGTCTGTTTGGCACGGTCTGGGGTATTATGCTTTCTTTTAAAGCTTTAGCAAGTGTGCAGCAAGCAACAGTATCTATGGTTGCACCTGGTATTGCAGAAGCGTTAATTGCAACGGCAATGGGTTTGTTTGCTGCAATTCCAGCAGTTATAGCATATAACAGATATGCAACTGAAATTGGTCGTATATTAAATAGATTTGATGCCTTTCAAGATGAGTTATCAAATATATTAGCCAGGCAAAATCAATTAACCCCTGAACCAGCGTGAGGTAACTTTATGTCTTACGGTCATAGACGAAACTCAAGAAATCGCCCAGTTGCAGAAATTAATGTAGTACCATTTATTGATGTAATGTTAGTGCTTTTGGTTATTTTTATGATCACAACACCGCTACTGTCTCAAGGTGTTAAAATTGAGTTACCAAAAACAGAAGCAAAAGCTCTGCCGCCTGAACAAAAAGAACCTTTGATAGTTACAGTTGACGAAAAAGGCTTATATTATTTAAATATTTATAGTAAACCTAGCCAGCCAATTACCGAGAGAGTTTTAAGTAATTTAGTTACAACGCAGCTTAAAAAAAGTGAAGGTTTTAGTGAGCAACGCCCAGTTTTAGTTAGAGGGGATAAAAATGCAAATTACGGAAAAATTGTTGAAGCTATGGTAGTTTTACAGAAAGCTGGTGCAAAGAGCGTAGGCCTTATAACTGACCCTGCATCAAGTTCCAATAAAGCTTGATAGTTTTTTAACAGAAGGGATATGTATGCAGCAAAAAAGCCACAAACATCTTATTGCTTCACTGTTGTTGCATATTGTGGTTTTATTAGCATTAATTTTAGGGTATGAATCAAGATCCAAAATGGTTGTTGTTGAAAATTCTAAGAATCCTGAAGTAATTAAATCAATGGTTGTAATGGCTCCTAAAAAGCCAATAAAAATTATTGAAAAGCCAAAACCAAAACCAATAAAAAAAATAGTTAGAGCTAAACCCAAGCCCAAGCCTAAGAAAGTAGCTAAAGTAGTAAAAAAGAAAGTAATAGCTACAAAACCTAAGAAGAATAAGAAAGCTATAGAAGATTTACAAAAGAAAAAATTAGCAGAGTTAAGCAAGCAAAAAAAATTAAAACAAAAGAAAGCAAAGCTTGATAAGTTACAAGCAGATTTTGCAAAAGAAATGAAAGCATTAGAAGAAAAAGCAATTCATGATAAAATGCTTGAAGAACAAAGAGTTTTAGCAGCTAAAGCTCAACAACTAAGAGGCGTTGTTGATAAATATAAGGCTTTGATTTTACAAAGTATTAGCCAGCACTGGTTGGTTCCACCAAAAGCTAATAAAGATCGTTATGCTAGGCTCCTAATAAAGCTGGCTCCAGGTGGTACAGTTATTGATGTAAAATTAGTTAAAGGCAGTGGTGATGAATCTCTTGATAGGTCAGCACAAGCAGCAGTTTTTAAAGCTTCTCCCTTGCCGGTGCCGACAGATAGAGAATCTTTTGAACCATTCAGGCAGTTTGTTTTAAAAGTTAAGCCAGAAAGCGTATTGGCTAGTGATAGCTGGATGAATGGATAATACGTTAATTTATTTGTAAAATGATATGTTCGGCAAGGAGGCAACTTGAACAACTCAATGGTTACATTATTAACACTAAGTGTTTGTGTTAACTTGATTCTTTTTTTGATTCTTTTTTTCTATGTAAGAAAACTTTACCAGACAAGAAATAAATTTAAATCAATTAGAACAAGGCTATCAGACAAAGAAAAAGTAGAAAAACGTCACAAGTCTGAAGTGGAGACATTAAAAGAACAGGTTGAGTCAATTACAACCACGGATAGTATTACAGGCCTTGTAACAAAATCAATACTTATAGAGCGGGTAAATTTAGCGATTACTCAAAGTAAGCGCCATAATATGATTTTTGCGCTAATGTACATGAACCTTAATGAATTCAAGATGATGCAAAGTGCTGTAGGAATAGAAGCTAGCGATGAGATTTTGAAAAAGACAGCAGAAAGAATAAAATCCACACTTAGAGAATTAGACGTTGTAGCAAGGTTTCACAGTGATGATTTTGTGATTTTGTTACCACAGCTTTCAAAATCAGAAACAGCAGCTTATGTTGCAAAACGTATCATTAAAGAAATAGAAAAGCCTTTTTCAGTAAATAATCAGCAATTATTTGTAGCGGCAAGTATAGGTATATCTCTTTATCCAAATGATGCAGATAATGTGAATATGCTTTTAAAAAATTCTGAGCTTGCCTTGCATCAGGCAAAGCATTTAGGCCAGTCTATTTTTCAATTTTACAAAAAAGATATGCAAGTTAAAAGTGACAGAAACCTGCTAATAAGAGCAGCCTTAAAAAAACCTAAAGTCGAGAATGGTTTTAAACTTTTTTATCAACCAATAGTTAATATTGAAGAAAAAAGAATAGATGGCATGCAGGTAAGTTTGTACTGGGAACAAGAAGATCTTGGGCGCCTTAGTTTAAAAGATTTTTTGAAACAAGCAGAAGAAACCGGTGCTATAGAAAACATTGGAAAGTGGATGTTACGCAATGCTTGTCAGCAGCTATATCAATGGCGCCTTGATGGTTTTAAATTTTTGAACATATTTATCCCAATTTCTATTAAGCAATTAGAAAACCCGCATTTTGTTTATGATTGTTCGCAAATCTTAAAAGAATTTCAAATTGAGCTATCAAGTTTAATCTTTGAGATTCCTGAGTCGGATCTAGCAGTTAATAGTGACTTGAGTGAGAAAAGTTTATTGATGCTAAATGAAATTGGTGTCCAAGCTTGTGTCAGTGATTTTGGTTCTGGGAATATGGTACTTTGGAAGCTTAAAGATTTTCATGTTGGAAACTTGAAAATTTCAAATGTTATAACCAGGAACGTAGCTATAAGCAAAGATATGGTTTCAATTGTAAAAATGATACAGTCACTCTCAACAGTTTTAGATTTTCGGGTTTTTGCAGCTGAAGTACACTTTAAAAAACAAGCAGAAAAATTAAAAGAGCTAGGTTGTGTCTTAATGCAAGGAGATTTATTTAACCCGCCAATTGAAGCTAAATATTTTACTAAGGAGCTCGAGAAAGATATCTTAGATTTTTAATTGTCTTAAACCTAAGGTTTTAGTCAAACTGACACAGTTATTTAAACACTGCCTTTGGGTTTATTCGCAGGCTCTGCTACAGGTTCTTGTAAGTATGCGGATGGTTCAAGGTGTTTGATTATATTAAGGTATACTTTATCTTCTTGATCTTTATGTGCATAATTTGCTTTAGCTTTTTCAATAGCGGAGTTAAATTCTTTTGTGATTTGATCTGTTGGTGCTTCTTTTCTCTCTATAAGTTCCTTTACATGTTTTAAAGCGTTCATTAGGGTTTTTATCCCAGTTATGTGTAGCAGCTCATCTGGGTCCTTATCTTGGTCTAGCATATCTAAAGCTTTAAGTTGTTCGCTTATTAGATGAGAGTTTAGTGATTCAAGAGCTTTAACTACTTTTATTTTTAAGCTTATGCCTGTTAAGTTTATGTCTGCAAAAACATTTGTATTCGAAAATGAGCCATCATTTCTATAGCTTATATATTCTGATCCAGGAATTTTCATTTCTCTTGGGTTTTTTTCAAGTGCTGCAACCAATTTAACTTGTAAATATATTTATCAGAATCGACACTCTGGCCATTTGGCACATATAAATCAAATATTCTTAAATCACCTATAGTCACCCCCAAAACTCTGCGTTGC
>JACKZZ010005618.1_pt1 | contig 14317 bp, 14 predicted proteins | sample 8027871 | NCBI WGS metagenome assembly JACKZZ01 (sample SAMN15724774, study PRJNA655200) | protist metagenome | isolation source: fluorescence activated cell sorting (FACS) single amplified genomes of... | place: USA: West Boothbay Harbor, Gulf of Maine | collected 2000-07-19
GTCATCGTCTGGAATAGTTCCGTCGTCGTCTGGAATAGTTCCGTCATCGTCTGGAACAGTTCCGTCGTCGTCTGGAATAGTCCCGTCTCCGTCTGGAGTAGTTCCGTCACTGTCTGGAGTAGTTCCGTCTCCGTCAGTATCAACACTTTCTTTTGTATCGTCGTCTTGGTCTTGTTTAACAGTGTCGTCTATTATCCTAGGGTCATCATTACTATCGTCATTATCTACATTATCACCAGTATCAACACTTTCTTTTGTATCGTCGTCTTGGTCTTGTTTAACAGTGTCGTCTATTATCCTAGGGTCATCATTACTATCGTCATTATCTACTTTATCACCAGTATCAACACTTTCTTTTGTATCGTCGTCTTGGTCTTGTTTAACAGTGTCGTCTATTATCCTAGGGTCATCATTACTATCGTCATTATCTACATTATCACCAGTATCAACACTTTCTTTTGTATCGTCGTCTTGGTCTTGTTTAACAGTGTCGTCTATTATCCTAGGGTCATCATTACTATCGTCATTACTGTCGTCACTAGCTACAACAGAACCGTCGTCATTATCGTCTTCGTTTAAAATACCATTTAACCAGTCAAGAAGCGCCGCCCCTGCACCCCCGTTTATAATAAGATCCAAAAGTCCCGGAGGTAAGTTTTCATCTGTTACTTCTTCACCAAATATATCTTTAATAACAGATATAGGGTCGCCTACAGTACTTAGTATGTCTGCCCAAACGTCGCTACCTAAATCACTAAGAACATCAGTAACGCTTACATTGCCGTCTAGTATGTCCTGTATAGTTCCTATAATTGTAGGAGAAGGAGGCAAAGGAAGTCCGGGTATTCCCGGTAAGAAAATACGTCCGTTTCTCCAGTCTACACTGGGGAACATAACGCCTATCATTCCGCTCATTATTCGGTCTAGTTCTGCTCCTAAAACACCACTCGGAATAATCCCCTGTAACCAGTCTAAGAAACCTTCAAAACCCGTTTCAGCAGTAGGGTCAGAACCGTAGTTATTATTAATAACTTCAGCAAGTACTTCATTAGAAACACCTTGGCCTGACTGTAGTAAACTGAAGGCTTCACTTAATGTAGGAGTAGTCGGCGTAGGCTCTATATCTTCTTCTGTAAGATAATCAGCGGTATCCTCCTTATCTATGTCATCAGCGTCGTCGTCTATTTCATCAGTAGTGTCTTCAAAAATATCAGGTTCTTCTGGTTCAGGCTCTGGTACAGGTTCCGGTTCTGGTACAGGCTCTGGTTCTGGTTCAGGCTCTGGTTCAGGTTCTGGTTCAGGCTCTGGTTCAGGCTCTGGTTCAGGCTCTGGTACAGGTATTGGCGGTTGTTTTGGTGGATCTCCTTTTATTGGGCCACCTATTGGCGGTTCTGCTTCTTCAGTGTCGTCGTTAATATCAACAACGTCGTCGTAATAGCCAGTCTCTTCAGCCCATGCGTCCCAGCCACCAGCCTCTTCTATTTCTTGAGATACCCTTGCCATTTCTTCAAGGATTAATCTTCTTAATGCGCCTTGACGCTTCATATCATCAGAAGCAATTTCAGGAGGAATATCGTTTGCACGACCAATAATAGTTGCCCATATTTGAGCAAATGGACTATCTCTATCAGCTCCGTTTATCGTAAGATCTTCTTCGCTTGGAGTGCCTCCAGCCATTATTTCTTCTAAACGACCAGTTTGGGATAAAAAATAAGCAAGAAGTTTCTGCAAACTGTTTATTGTTTGTTGTTTAACAATACGATCAGCCATTTACTTTTCTCTCGATACGCCCTTAGTCTTTTCATAAGAACGCATTGCACCAAGACCAAGCATACCCATAAGTACAGGCATCATAGTCTCAAGATCAATTAGCGGTATAGTTACTTCAATAGCCAACAATGCCAGAATAAAATTAGTAAACGGTATAACCATAAAGTTACCTGTCATACCTAGCACACAGCACCAACCAACAGCAGGACGCCAGCCAGAAACAAACAGTGACTTATGCGCGGCCTCAACCTTGTTGACCTCTAGCTGTGATTTAGCAAGCTCCTGAGCGTGTATCTGAGCCATTGTAGCGACTTCATGGGCCAGCCTTGCCTTCTGGTCCTTGTCTTGTATAAACTTGTCTAGTAAGCCTGTAACTGGCCCTATAAGAGCTTCTATCATCGTATGTACTCAGCAAATACTAATGCACCAAGAATAAAAGGATACAGAGCAAAGACAGCTTGACGGTTGACAGTAATGTCCTTACCTGCTAAATCAAGTTGACGTTGAATCATTTCGTAACGAACAAGACATTCCTTCTCGTGTCCTTCGAGCCTAGCTATCAATTCCTCTGTTCTAGTCATTACTTACCACCTGTTATAATAAACATTAATAACCCAGCTAAAAGCCCTGTCATAGTCACTATAGCAAAAGAACTAACAAGCGCTTCCTTTAGTTCTTGTTGTCTATAAACCGTTTCTTCTCTTTCTCTTGCTATGTTCTTCTTTAGTTCACGAAACTCTAAAAGTCCTTGACTACCGTATGCGTAGTTCAACATGGTTATCAAGTCTCTTTGCTGTGCCTCTATCTTCTTCTTGGCGGCAAAAGCTTGTATAGCCTCTGCTTCTACGCTTTTCCTAAATACAACCTTTTTAAAAGGTGATACTCTTTTTGCCTTGTTGTCTGCGTAGATGACATCTGATGCGTGTCCGTACCAAGTACTTATCTGCATCATAGTATCTTCAGCAGCCCTTCCTGCTTCTACCATTGCCTTTGCCATAGCAAACGCTTTAGAGGCTCCAGCAATAGCAGTAACAGGATCAATCATTTACGGCTCCATACCACCACCAGATGGGTGTTGAGCGCCACGGAACTCAGAAAAACTAGACTGAGCAAAAGATCCTTTATTAATTAAAGCTCTAACGTCAGATTCATTAATAGATACTGTCGATGTAAGAATTGATCCAGGCAAATTATTTGCTTCACCATGAATTCTTCCAAGGCTTAATGGCCCACTAAGTGGCAAAGTCATTATGCTGTGCCAAACGCAGTAATGTCGCCTTCAGCAACAATAGCGCCAGTAGTCATAACTTTAAACACAGAGTTTCCGTTGTAGCTAAATATTAAGTTATTGCTAGTTTCTTGTATTGTCCAGCTACCTAAAGACAAAACAGTAGGATTACTACCCACTTCAATAACTGCACCATTAGCGTCTTCTGTATAAAGTCTTTTATTAGTTAAATCAAAAGCAGGTTCGCCTTGAAGTAAAGAAGAGGCATTAGGTGCCCCAGAGCCGCTTTTAATTTTAATCGTGGTGGCCATGATTAGTCCTCGTAAATTTCAATTCCAGTTGCTTCTTTGTATACATTTGTTTCTTCAATAAGCCTAAAGATTTCGTTAACACTTTTTGTCTGATCTGCTTCTAATACGTCATACACAAAAGAGGTGGTACCGATTACATACTTTTCCCTGTAAATATCCCCGTACTCAGGCGGTTGACTGTACTGCTTTACGGTTACGCCAACAGATACAATAAGATCTTCTTCAGTTGTAGGGCTTAGTTCCGCATTATAAATTTCACGTTTCATATTTTATTAACAGCCTTAAGGTTCCCCGCCGAACTCGACAGATTGAACATCAAAGTCGTGAGTAGCAATGCTTGCGTTTTCGTTGTATCCAGTAGCGTTGACCCCAAGAGTTAATGTCCCAGTTATTCTTCTGTTGCCGTTACTAAATACCGCCGATTGAATATAAAACCCCGCTGATTGACCATTAGTTAGAGTTCGGTAAACATTATCTTGAAGAGTGTATGTTGTTGAATAAAAAGATGACGGTGTAACAGCGGCAGACCCAGTAGTGCCTGTTGATGATGAAGTCCAATTTATTTTAACGTCAACAATTGAGGGAACTGTAAGTGTTCCCATGGTTGTAAAAGAGCTTGTTAATTGCGTAATAGATCCAGTTTCTATTCCAGTAGAGGAGGCGTTTCGCATAGTCGCGTTGCTACCTATTTTTTCTGAGCACTCTAAAATAAGGGTTGTTCCAGAAAGCCTAAACCTAACGAAAATTCTACAAGTGTTCCCAGAGCCGCCACCAGTTGAATAAAACTGCTCTAGCGTTTCTCCGCCTCGAGGCTGACTAGTAGAAGAATAAGCATAGCTACCAAAGTCAGAGTTACTGCCACCACCGCCACCACCAGAGCCTTGAACATCTAAGTACACGTTTAACGTACCAATGTTTCCACCAGACCTAGCCTCTGCGTATTGAAGTGTAGGGCTTGACCCTAGAGTCACAACAGGAGATCGAAGTATATAGTTATCGCCTAATGTGCCAGTTCCGCTAGTCTCTGCGTAAACGTAATATGCCCCTGCGTCTGCCGTTGTTAGTCCTGTAGCGCCAGAGGGTGTTCCAAGATTGTCTCTGTTCCACCTATAAGATGTAGTGCCTGTTCCTAGTGTTGCAAAGGATGCGGTGCTGTAATTACTAGCCGAAGTATCTGTGGTAGTTGTTTGCCAGCTTTCAGTTGATGTTTCAAATGAGTAAGTAGTGCCGTCCAACCTAATGTCATCTAGCTGTAAGTCTCCTTGATAAGACGTTCCTGACGAGCCATTGGTATAGATAAAAACTAACCTAACGTCTTCTCCGGCATAAGCAGAGATATCTACGTTACGAGTAGACCATGAGGCGTTTTGACCAGTAACACTATCTAAAGAACTAGAAAGACCTTCACTTATTCCGCCACCGCCTCCGCCACCGCCACTATCAGCACCATAAAAATCAGCAAACTCCATTTCGCTGGCTGATGAGGCGCTAATTAAAGCCCGAATATCTGTATCGTTTACAGTTGCCTGGGTGTCAGTAGTTCCTCCGGCCTCAACGTGGATTTCATCTAAAGTGATTTGTCCTGATGACTGTAATGGCATTACTTAGACTCCAATGCCTCAACACGAGCCTTCAGTTCTTTGACGGCTTCTACAAGCAATCCCGTGACTGCGTCATACTCAACCACATAATATTCTTTGTCTTGCTCTCCTGTTTGTAGTGGTAGCACTTGAGACTTAACAGCCTCCGGCAAAACCTCCATAATTTCTTGAGCTACGATTCCTGCGGCTTTTTCGCCATTGTTGTTTCGTACAAAGGTTACGCCGTTTATTTGACCTACTTTATCTAAGGCATTAGAAATATTAGTAATGTCTGACTTAAGGCGACGGTCGGAAATGGTTGTTGAGTACGCAATGACATTGCCATTAAAGTGTGCGTCTTGGCTGTTATCAACGTACAAACCAATGTTGCTGTCGCCATCAGAAATAACAATTCGATTGCTTAGGGTGCGAATATCCAAGCCATCTTGGTTTCCGTTGTATCTTCCTAAAAGTGTATTTTTTGATCCTGATGTAATTAAACCACCAGCGTTTTGACCGACAGCAGTAGAGCTAACTGATGCGCTCGCAGTACCTAAAGCAAAAGCACCTACGGCTGTGTTAAAGCTTTCAGTATTAATATTATCTAAAGTATTTTTTCCAATAGCGACGTTGTCCGACCCAGTTGTAATTGCCACGCCAGCTTCATAGCCCAGAAGAGTATTGTCATTGCCGCTGGTTATTTGATTCCCTGTTCTATATCCCAAGCAAGTATTGGCAAAGCACCCTGACGCTAAGTTTGATGTCATGGAATACTTGCCGATGGCAATGTTTCGACCTGTGCCGCTATCAGTGCCGTCTAAGGCGTAGTTGCCTATAGCAATATTATCGTTGGTGCTACTAGAGAGACAGGCTTGATACCCAATACCAATATTGTCATCTCCGGTAGTTAACCCTGTAAGAGCTTTTGAGCCAATAGCTACGTTACGAAGAGCGCCTGATCCAATGCTATCTAAAGCGGTATCACCAATTGCAACGTTATCTGTTCCTACGGGGTAGTTTCCGTCTAGCTTTATAGTTCCGCTGTCTATCGACACGTCTCCTGCAACAGTAAGACCGTCAGTTACAACATCTCCAGTAACATCAATACCTGAGGAGCTAACTCGCAAACGCTCTTCAGTTACAATGGTTGGTCCTTGAGATCTAGGAGCGGCAATCACTACAGATCGTAAAGAATTATTGGTTCTTGGTTGTATTACTAAATGCCCTTCTTCGGCAAATATACCTGACCCGCCCGAGCCTGTTTGATACATTGACGGCGTTGCAATAGAAGTTTCAAAGCTATCAAAGTTTTGTCCTGCAACAATAATTTTTCCACCTGAAGCCCCGCCAGCAATCACATCGCCGCCTAGGTACGAATCGCCTGACAGGTAAAGGTCTTTGAAGCGTGAAGAATCTCTTCCTAAATCGATAGCCGCATCACGATTAGCAGAAGCACCTTCTGGCGTAACAGCATCTGCCGCACTATTGAATAATAAATGAGTATCACCATTGCCTATTTTTATGTAGTTTGCTCTAGTGCCAACGGAGCCGACTGTTGTGCCATCTTTAAAAAATGTAGCGATTGCGCCGTCTGAAGTTAAACGGTTTAACTGAAGCGTTGTGTCTCCATCAGCCGTTACATTGTGCGTTCCTGACGCAAGAAGTGCAGTACCTGCTCCAGCGAGTGCCGCCGAAGTCTTCCCAACCAACAAGTTGCCGCTTACAGTCAAGGCATCAGCCGTCACAGTACCCGTTACGTCAATGCCTGTAGCGGTGGTAGCTAGTTTGGCCGAACCATTGTTATATAAAGTAGCGGCTCCATCACCGTTAAAGTTGCCTGATATTTTAGACGTAGCATCATTCCAAATTTGCACATTTGTTGAGCCGCCTATACGAAGGTCACCAGTACCTGAGTCTTTGATAACACTATTACTTCCATCATGGTAAATCTGCAGGTCAGAGTCAGCACCGAAGAGAGCCTTGTCACTATCTGCAAAAACAACATCATTACCGTTAGATGCAAGGTCGCCGCCTAGCTGTGGCGTAGTGTCTTCTACTACGTTTTGTAAAGCAGAGTCAGCAGTAGTGCCTTGTGCGGCTGTAGCATAGTCAGCAGAGTCAAAGGCTTTAACCTGCGCAAGATTAGTGACTTCTGAGTCCATTAAGGCCCCAGCGGATGTGACGTTAACTGTATCGGTTACATCTGCACTTGCCTCTATTAAATCTAGCTTATCGCCGTCTGTAACTAAGTCTCTACCATCTACAGTCCCACTAAGACTAATGTTTCCGCCGACGTGAAAGTTGTCATCAGCCTCCCAGTAGTCATTTGTTTCATTCCACTGAAATACTTTATCTGCGCTAGTGCCACGCTCAACAGTAATCCCTGAGTTTTGAGAGGGAGCACCAGTATGGTTGCTATTTAAAACAATGTTGTTATCTGCAAGGTTAATGGTTTCAGTGTTAACTGTAGTGGTAGTCCCGCTAACGGTTAGGTCTCCCCCAACAATTACGCTAGAAGATGTCTGCAAAGTTCCGGTTGTTGTTATGTTCCCAGTGCCAGTAATGTTATTTGAGTTTAAATCTAAATTACCTCCTAACTGAGGGGAGGTATCTTCTACTAAATTCTGCATTGCTGAGTCAGCGGTAGAGCCCTGCGCCGAAGTAGCATAATCAGAAGAATCAAATGCTTTTACTTGTGAGAGATTCGTTACTTCCGAATCCATTAACGCACCAGCGGCTGTAACATTGGCTTCGTCGGTTACGTCTGCTAAGGCTTCTATGCCGTCAAGTTTAGTTCCGTCAGTTCCTACGTCACGTCCATCAAAGGTGCTAGTAGTGGTAATCGCTCCAGTTACTGCTCCGCCAGCTTTGGGGAGCGCATTGTCAGCAGTAGTTCCTTGGGCTGAAGTAGCATAGTCTGATGAATCAAACGATTTTACTTGAGCAAGATTGGTTACTTCTGAATCCATTAATGCGCCAGCGGCGGCTACACTGGTTGAGGTTACAGATTCAAGAATGTTCCACGTAGAACCTGTATAAATTCTTGTGGTGTTATCTGATGTATTAAAGTACCAATCACCTGCAGTAACAGCATTTCCATTGCCGTCTACTGTCGGGTTCGATGAGGCGCTTCCAAGATAAAAAGCGTTAATAGATGTTAAAACGGATGCCGCTGAAGTTGCGCTGGACTCCGCACTGGCCGCATCATTAGATGCTGATGTAGCCCTTGTTCCTGCAAGACTCGCACTGTTAGATGCGTTTGTGGCGCTTGTGGAGGCCTCTCCCGCCTTTGTGCTCGCAGTGCCTGCTGATGTAGCGGCATTAGTCTCCGCTGTCTCTGCGGCTGTTTTAGCGGTCTCTGCGGCGATCTTTGCGGCTACCGCTGAACTTGCGCTAAGGCCTGCTGTCAATGAGCTTGAAGACGCATCACTAGCTGAAAAACTAGCAGAAGTTGCTGATGAACCAGCTTGGGTTGCAAAACTACTAGCGTTTGTTTCTGAAGTAGATGCCGCGCTTGAAGCAAACTCGGCGCTGATTTTAGCGCCTAAAGCGAGTAAATAAGAATTGTTGGAGTCAGAGGCTGATGAAGCCGATGCTGTTGCACTGTTAGAAGCAGACGTTGCTGATGCTGAAGCTGACGCTGAATCAACACTTACTTGAGACGCTATGGCATCTGTAGTTGCGTCACCAGACCCGCCTTCTCCGCGAAAGATACCCATAGACTACTCCAAAAAAGAAAAGAAAAAGGGGCCATTGCTGACCCCCTGTAGACTTACTCGTCGCAAACTGCGAGAATAAAGCCAGACTCTGGACGATATACTTCAACACCGTACAAAGTGTCCGACGTAAACAGCGTTGACAGGTATTCCTGCTTGTACTGTGTCTGTGAACGGACAGCCATCTGCTCTGCCATTACAAGAGCTTCAGAGTGGAAGAACAAACAACCACGAGTGTCAGAAGTAGATGCAGTGTTTTCAGCGGCTGCTTCAAGTACTGGAGCATTGCTTGAGACATAAATGTCTACACCGTAAAGGTTACCAATAAGACCAGAGCTTACTGCCTGACCACTTACAAAGTCAGAAGACACGTAACGGTCAATTCCCATCAGTGACTTACGTACTGCAGGTGGTACTACAACACAACGGCCTTCCATAGGTACGTCAGCGTCGTCCATCAGCTTGATAGCTTCACGGAAACCAAGGTCAGTGAAGTTGTCACCTGAAGTTACTCTATCAACAACATAAGCAGAAAGACCTGCCTCGGCATCGAAGTAGTAGCTGTGACTATTAACCCAGTTAGCACCAGTGTTAGCTGGAGTCTGAGTACGAGTACCGTCACCGAAGCCAGTAGCCGCATTCATAAGGTCAGTGTCAACCTTAAGAGCAAGCTGGTAGCCTGCGTCTTGAGTATAGAACTGACGTAGGCTGTTGAGAGCCTGTACTTCAGCAATATCTTCAATCAGACGTGAGTACTCAAAGTGACGATCAACGCTGATAGTCAACTCTGACTCAAGGTTTGCTTGAATCTGTACAGCGGCAGACTCTGCTTTTGCAGAAGCGGCACCACGAGTAGGCTTAGGAATGTGAATTACATCGCCTTTCTTGCCAGCCATTTGAATGCGCTTGACAAGAGGAGCCATCTTAAGGTTCTTTTGGTATGCCGCAATAATCTCGTCACTCCAGATTTCTGGAATAAACGTACCTACTGCGGTTTTGTCTACTACAGCGTTAGCTGTAAAATAGGCACCGGAAGTTTCATTAGCCATGATTAATCTCCTTTAGATTACTTGACCCGACCCTCCGCGTATGCTTGGAATATTTCATTCGACAAAGACTGATAACGCTCGGGATCTGTTTTCATAAGTTTAATAATGTCGGCCCTGCGATATGTTTTTTTACGTGGTGCAGAAGAACTTCCTCTTGCGTTACCTGTATTAGCCGCTTTTACTTGCTGTTTACGCGCTTGTTTTTCAACAGTGGCGGTCTGTTGTGCAACTGATTTACGTTCTTTCCAAAGCGTAAATAGTTCATCAGCAGAATCAGCGTCGTATTGTTGATCAGCCGCTACAAATAATTGAGTCCTAATCTTAGATCCTTTAATCCATTCTGCAAACTTAGGATCTCCTAATATTGTTTGCATATCTGGATGTTTAGACTGAAGTGAAGCAAGAGATGATTGCTTCTTGTATTGCATTGAATACTCTTCAGCTTCTCTAATTTTAGGATGATTCTCAATTGCTCGATTAACTGCACCTTGAGGATCTGTAAAATAATCAATATCGTCCGCAGGCTCAACGTGTTGTTGAGGTGCTGGTTCGGGTACTTGACTAGAAATGTAGTCATCTACCACTTTACGAAGTTCGCCTACTTCAGAAGACTGACGACCTAAAAGCTTTTCGGCTTCTTGGTGCATTTGTACTATTTCTTCTAAAGCTTTACCTTGGTATTTCTCTGGCAAAGTAGACTGTTCTTGAGGTTGCTCAACTGGCTGTTGAATCTCTTCGACTTCGTTTTTTTCAACTTGATCGGTGTTTTCCTCTTCAGGGGACTGATCAATTAGCGTCGCTCTGGACATAGTTAAACTCCGTGATTGTTATCATTATGGAGATGTTATTGTTTACCTGCTTTTTCGTGTTCCCTAGTCCATTTAATGTGTGCTCCGGGGAATGAACCATCGGAACCATTAAGGTGGAAAGACGGGGCAGATACCATTTTAGTAGCATTAGCACCACAACCGCACCTACTGGTTGTAATGCCAGACTCTACCATTTCTTCAAAGACATGTCCGTTAGTACAACGGAAGTCATATATTTTATACATCTATAGGATCTTCTTCTTCAGCTTCAGCTTGTTCCCTCGAAGCTTCAATAGTTGTTTGTAGATTAATAACAACTGCAAAAGCGGCAACTTGGCCTTTACGAAAATACAAATCTTCTACATCTTTAACTGTTTGTATATCTGTTAGCTGTGCCGCATTAGTAGAAAGTTCACTTATGAGTTGTTTGAAACCTTCGTGATTAAATAGTTCGTTATAATTATTAAAATAAGTCTCAAGCTCTTGATCCATTTGTTTCTCTGTTATTATATTATATAGTTATATTATAACACACTTTTATGCATTTGTCAAGCATTTCTTGTAGTTTTTCTTCTACGGCCTTTTGCACAAGCGTCGTTAGCTTTTTTTCTTTTTGCTGGCACAAGTACCTCTCTTCTTTTTCTTGGCTGGTGGGCGACCTACAACTTTTCCGTATGTTCCTCTTCCTTGTGGCATGTCTACTTCCTTCTTGATTTAGCGCCAGAACATTTCCAACGCTTTCTTGATAAGTTATTAGGCGTGTTAGGATCGTTTTGCTTAGACTTAGGTAGACGTTTTTTAATGCCTAGTGATCGAGCGCAGTAAGAATCACCTTTGGACGTTCCCGGTTTTACACGGGCTCCTCCTCCTTTAGCTTTACCTGCCTGACCATAACTAACTTTCTTTCCTGACGACGTTACTTTTACCCGTGCTTTTCCTTTCGCCGGTCCCCGCTTTCTTGGCATTAGACAATTCCTCCATCTTCTTCTCTAGGTCGTCTAGGCGCTGGAACGTCCCTTTGAAGTGGTTGTTGACTTGGTCTAGCAGGAGTTGCATTTCTTTCTGAGTTATTAGCATTGTTTTTACCTTTTATTGCTTCTTCTTTTAGTAAGGCATCAGCAACGCGCATACGACGTTCAAACTCCTTATCGTCTTGATTACCTTCTTGAAGGTTACGTGTAATTGCGTTGATCTTATCAATTTCAAGTTCTTGAGGAACTACTTGAGCCTCTGCTGCTAACTTAGCGGCTCGTGCAGAAGACTCTTGTGCTTGAGCAGACAGAGCTTGAGTCTGTGACTGCTGGAACTCCATCTGTAGTTGCTGTACTTGCTGTTGCATTTGTTGAGCTTGAGGGTTAGGTTGTGAAGCTTGAGCAAGTGCTGCTACTAGTTCCTCACGATTAGACAGGTTCATGTTGTCAACTACCGACTGTATCAATGTGTTGTACAAGGGTGACTCTTTGCCCATAGTCTGTAACAACTGCACAAGCTGAGTTACTTCGTATTCTCTTGCAATAATACCAAGAGTACTGCTAGCATTGAACTTATAGTCAGACACAGGATAGTTTTCAGGGTCAAACTGCATGTAACGATATGCCGCTTTCTTAACAAAAGGAATTAAGAAAGACTGCTGGAAGTTAATTAGTGTGCGTTTATGGCGTTTAATAATAGCGCCAAGAGACATACTAATACCAGCGGCAGTACTCTCGCCATTAACCTGACCTGCAATTCCTGCTGAGTCAACGGCTCCTGTTGCTTGCTGTACCATCTGCTGCAAGGCTCCGGCCTGAGCAAAAGTAATTTGGCTAACTTGGCCAAAATTAAAGGGTTGAAGAACTTCACGAGGGTCTCCGTTAGTCAGTATCATTTTACCGGGGCGTACTTCAGGCTTTGCACCACGAGGTAGTCGTGTAGCGTCTACAGCCATCATTGGATGTATGGTTAAGCTTAATGCATCAATACGAGCACGAAGCTCAGTGTCAAGGGCTTTCTGACTGTTATATCCTTTTTCACATACCCCTCTTCCCCAGAACCTTCCGGGTACTACGTCCCAAGGGAAAGCTACTACAGGGCGGTCTTGCATCATATAAGGGTTAGCTTCAGCTTTAAGTAGTGTACCTCCGTTAGCAATAACAACTATTGCTTCTACGTACTTTGACTTAAAGTCTTCGGTAGTTTCTTCATCGTCTACATCAGTAGCTTCTTCTAGTAATTCTCTTGGTACTAAGCCATAGTACTTAGTAAGACGTATTTTATCATCATTGTAAATAGTAAGGTCTTGATCAGGTTCTAGGTCTGTATCAGGAGCCGCATTACCTATGTAAGTATTAATATAAACACCCTGTTCTTGTAGTATTTCTACATGGTGCCTACTTACAAACTCATCAATCGCAACTCCCATAGCATCATCTACAGACGTAGCTACAGGATCAATCAAGAAGTTTTGAGGAAGTACAGGTTTAAGCTTTACAACGACACGCTCAGTGATGTTAACACCAACGGCTTGTAGATCACCTCCCATTATAGGTTGTGTAGCAGGAGCCATTTCTTTAACTTCTTCAATGACAATTTCACCAACACCTGTACCAAACACTGCTGAGTTAATTAAACACTCTGCAACAGCCTTACGTACCATACAGTTTTCAAAGTCTTCTGTAAGCTTGTTGCGTAGGAACTGTACATCTTTTCTATCAGTGTCCCCAGCGTTGTCGCTAACGTCAAACCACTTACCACGGCCAAAAGTTGCTTCTTCTAGTTCAGCAACATTAGACTCAACTGCCTGTTGTAGTGCAGGAGAAATAATACGGGAACGCTCAGACCGACGCTCGCTGTCAGCAGGATCCCACTGACCACGCCACAGTCTATAATACTCTTCAAATTTCTGTTCATAATTGCTTTCGTAGTTATCCCTCCAGTCTTCGCATTTAACCATTACCCAATCTTCTAGTGCTTCTTGAATCATTAACGGGTCTTCTTCGTATATCTCACTCATATTAATATCCTGCTATTACGTCTAAGATTTCTAGATCTTCTATTTCATAATCGTAGTCGTAAGCCACATTAGCTAACTGGTCGATGTACGCTAAAGCGTCAATCAAGTCGTCGTGGGTTAATGGATCAGGAAACTGAAACAGTTGATCTAAGAATCTACTATTCCATTCCCCTTTGTTTAGTGTAATGTAGCCGTTTTCAAACCTTCCTTGTAACGCCCACATGACCCTATCAGTTTTCTTTCTATTACCGTGTGTTAACTCTTCTACTCTAAAGAACGTACCGTACTTTTTTTGTAAATCGACAAGAGGAGACATTACAGCCTGTTTAGCAATACCTCTTTCGATACCAACTGATACGGGACGATAGTCTCTAACGGCCTGAAATATTTTGGTTGCCGTTTCGTTAAGGCTCCAGCGTCCGTAGATAATATTATCAACAAACCAACCATGCTCACTGACTTTAACGACAGCGATAGCTGTTTCGTCAAGTTTACTATTCTTAGTCCGTTTCTTGTTGACTTCTTCAAAACCCGCCAAGTCAACTGCAATGTAGTAATCTCCTACTTCAGGTTCTTCGTCGCTAAAAGAGACCCAGTCCTCTCTAAACATTTCTGAACCACGGGCCTCAAACGACGCCATAAATTCCTGGCGAAACGCATAAGAAGACATAGACTTTTTAGCAACATCGATTTCAGACGGGTCAAGAATAGGATTATCGTAAGAAGTAAAATGCCAAGCCTTGTAAGTTTCATCATCCCCTAGTTCCGCGTACTGGTATAATTCGTAAAAGTGGTTTCTTCCCATCGGCGTACCAATAAACATTGCACAGCCTTTTTGGTCAGCTAACGCCGGTCGTAAGAT
>JACKZZ010015224.1_pt1 | contig 14317 bp, 6 predicted proteins | sample 8027871 | NCBI WGS metagenome assembly JACKZZ01 (sample SAMN15724774, study PRJNA655200) | protist metagenome | isolation source: fluorescence activated cell sorting (FACS) single amplified genomes of... | place: USA: West Boothbay Harbor, Gulf of Maine | collected 2000-07-19
CGTGTTGATGATTCTATACGTGCTTTAGAGGAAGATGGAAAGTTACAAGAAGCTGTATCAGATTTGCTAGTTGTTGCGCGGTCTAACTTTCCAGAGGATTTAAATTTTACAGCAGCAGATGTTTTAAAAGCAGCTTCATATGGATATGGTTTTTGTTTAGGTTCAGGGTATCATTTTTACGATACCATACCAACCGTTGCTCGTAGACTGCGGCTGTTAAATTCGTTGAAACAACCTGATATTGCTATACCGATGACTGATACGCAACTTCGTCATTGTGGCTATGGCCATACTGTTAAACGTTTGACACGCCGTCATTTACACCGCTTAGCAGTTCAAGTATGTCGCGACAAAGGTATAGATATATCTCTTGTATTAATACATTGGGCATGTGTGAAAATACAATTGGCTCCAAAATATATGAATGATACAGAACTTTGTAATAAATTGCAAAATCAATTGACAAAAGCTAAGCATATCAATTATGGAAAAATTGCTCGGCAAGCAGCAAATGCAAATAGACCGATATTAGCAGCACAATTACTAAAACACGAGCCAAAAGCTAGTAACAGGACAAATATGTTTTTTGAGTTGCAGCAATATGAAAAGGCGTTAGTAAGTGCTATTGAATCGAACGATACAAATATTGTATTTAAAACATTATTTGCAATTAAAGGCACTATGTTACCGCGAGATAATAGCGAAGAGGCAAAACAAGAAAGTGAGGAAGAGTTTTTAAATTTAATTGTCAAAATTCCGAATGCGTGTACGTTGTTAGAATCCTATTTGAATCGGACGCAATGGCGTAAACGTCGTGTACAAAAAATTATGGGTAACAATATTTACAATAATGACAGTGTGTCGCCGGAGAATAGTAATGGTGAAAATAGTATGTTTGATGGATTTTTAGCCAAATTATATGATTACACAGAGCAACGAACAAAAGCAGCAAATTTAATGGCAAAGCTATCATATAGTCGTGAACCAATATCAAGGCGTTTAGATGGCATGAATGTATGCACTGACATGTATGCGGTAGCTGCTAAGCAACAGTCGTATAACTCAGGTCCTGCCTCAATATTGGGTGGTATCGGTAACGTAGGCACTAGTAGCAGTAATAATAATATTAATGGAAATGCTGATAAATCAGCTTATTTTTTTGCTAGTGCGTCTGCTGAACATCGTAATTTGCTAGCATTACAAGCTGACTTAGAAAAAACATTTGGTCGTGGAACATTTATTAATATTTCATTAACGGAAACGATGAAAAAAATATTAAAGTTAGGTACTCCAGAGTTTACAAAAATGGCAATAAAGATGAAGAATGATTTTAAAGTAAGTGATCGACGATTTTGGTACATTAAATTACAAGCATTATCCGAACGCGGGGAATGGGTAGCATTAAGACGATTTGCAGCTGAGCGTAGATCACCAATCGGTTATGTCCCATTTGCAAATGTCTGTATCTCAAAAAATGAAGAAGGGGAAGCATTACATTACATACAAATGATAAAAAAAGATGGAGAACGACTAGACTTGTATGAAAAAATTGGAAAATGGGAAATGGCTATGCAACTTGCATATAAATTGGGCGATGGGAACAGACTAAGGCAAATTTATCAAGAATGCGGATCATTACAATTACAGAGCGAATGTGAAGAACTTGGACGAAAGATGGGATTTCGATTTTAAAAGGTCAAATTTATCTTTAATTTTGTACAATGTTTTATTCAGTTACCATTTTAAAAAATATAAAAAATATTAAATTTTTTATATACCAATTACAATACGATAAGCCCCTATATAATTCATATATATATATATCGCGCTTCTGCCACTGGCAGGGCTCGTGAATCTCAGGTGGCTCGAGCTCAGTGATAATCGAATCGTGGACGTGGGACCACTGGCAGGGCTCGTGAATCTCACGGTGCTCTACCTCGAAAGAAATCCAATCGTGGGCACGAGCCCCCTTCGTTCACTAAAAAACACACATATTCGGGGTGTCGTTGTGCGTGGTGGTTGCTGTACCATTGTTTAAAACAAACATTGAAGAGATACACGTGAAATACGAGAAGTGTAAAATGTAATTATAAATATAGTTATAATATTTCATAAATGAAATATCTACGTATTATTGATCGTACGTATTTTTTATTGTATGCAGCATGATTAAAAAGTTTTTTATTTTTTTTTATAATTTTGGAGAAAAAAGTTTTTAATATTTGTAGCTCCACAACCTTGTACTTTGTTTTTTTTTCGCCTTGCTGTTTCGAAATTCTTGGTTTTGACGTTTGCCTTGATTTTCCGTTTTTTTGTTTCTTTTTTTATTCTATAACTCTTACAATCGTTATTGGTAACATTTCTAAAATAGGTTTTTCTTGCAAAAAAACATGCTGCGCATACATTTACAGATCCTACATTTATTAATGTACATTTAGTACATGTCCATGGCAAGTTGTTTTTCGACATAGCAATTGATGATGGTGAATTTCTACTTTCCTTGTTACTTTCTTTTTTTTCAAGCGTGGTATATTTTTCGTCTACCATGCTAATGCTTTTAACAAAACTGCTGTTACCGCCACTACTATTGCTTTTTTTCGTATTACCCCAAAACGTTTCCAACGATGATACACTTTTATAGCTATTGCCTTGCACAATTTCATGATAATACAATCCTTTTGGATTTGTTTCATCGCCATATACCATATATTTGTAATATGAAAATTGTCCACGTTCAGTATCAGTACGATTTGGTAGTATATATCTAAAATTTATATTAATTCTTGGTTGTCTATATGATTCTTTTGGCACACGATGATGCCATGCTTGCTGCGTTGTATTTCGCATAACTAATAAGTCGCCACCTTCACAAATAAATTTTTTTATTGGAATAGTTGTATCTATTCCATTATCTTTCCCACCACTACATGGCCACACATTGGTCATTTTTCTCATTTCAAATGTAGCACGGTGTCCTAAAGATAAAGAGCCAATTGTCGGTGTTTTGCCAAGAAACGTTCTTCCATCCGTATGCCATGCTATGTTGTCATTACCATCAAAGTAAAGTCGTATTAAAATAGAATTAAATTTAGCATTATTACAAGCTTTACTAACTTTTTCTATTATTGGGTTTAAAAAGGAAGGAACCTCTTTATACTGTTTTAAATCTTTGTAACCACCATAGAAATTAGTCCAACATGGAGTTGTGCATTGGTTTTTGAAACGATTTGATTTATACTTAACACGATACCACGGAACATTTTCAATAATTGCATTATACAATGTTTCTTCTTCTTCGTTGTTCAAAAATGATTTTATTAAATCTACATGTAAACTATTTTCATAGCTATCGATAGAGATTATTTTTTTCCCTTCAACAAAAGTTGGTTTGGTCCTATCTGTATTTGTGTTGTAACTCATGGTGCATAAATTTGTTATTTCCTATATTAATCTATCTCTACTAAACCGCCTGAAAATATTACATCATTTAAAATAGATCTTGCAGATCAGTTAGTTCAATTGCACGGAACGGATTTGATTGCTTATTACTTGTACTTAAAATTCACGATTTAAAAAAATACTAACAACCATCATGGTGCCATGTTGTTGTGGTGGTAAATATAAAATAATAATATTAATAATAATAATAATAATAAAAAATAAAAACAACAACAAACAATATTATTAAGTGCGTAATAATAATAAATAAAAAAATATATCAAGCAGCTATATTATTGAAATTATTTGAAATTATTATTATTAATAATTTGAACATTTTTGGAATTTTCGGAAATTAATAATTGTACTTGTTAGTATACTATATTGGTGGTATCATATAAATCCAGAATCCAGGAGGTGATATATAATCGTCTATTATTTCAAATTATATAAAATTATATATAGAGCTCTATAACATTTTTAACAGACATTTATTTTTTTTATCATTGGATTATCTACAAACATACCATCCTCTAATACGTCTTCATCAGACATTTCCTTCGCGCACGACTCTTCACCTTGACTACGCTGCGATTCTCGTACCCTTCTTAGCCGCGACACACGTTGCGAAGTCCTCTCCTCCATGGCACTTTGACGGGCACTTCGTCTTGCAACCGTAGAAACTGGGTTCATGGTCATCGAAGAACCAAACATAGGGTTTTCTGTCTCCTGTTTCTCCACAAATGAACGCCGGTATTTTAATGGGTTGGTGTGAACATTACTTCCACGGCTCATTTCAATTTCCACCACATGCTTACTTAACTTTTTACCAACGCCACCAATATCAGAACCGTCCACTCCCCTACTTCTACAAAATCGGTTTCTCAATGCATTGTACACTTTCTTTCGAAACAACGATGCACAATACACTAGAAATGCAATATTTACACTAAACACCACCCACATCAACATATAACACGACAAATTATCCTCTGCCGTACAGTATGGATACAACACAAAAAATAAACCAGACCATGCAGTAAACGCACATACTACCAACGACATTGTATCTAGCCGCTGCAATGAATCTCCTTGTGCTGTATTTTTACCATATCTTAGAAAATGCAATTTTGGAGGTTGCCACCCCATCCATTCCCTTACATCTGTCGTTATGTCATTTCCATAGTCAACGTTGGATGCATTATTGTTTTTAAATATAGAATTTGCAATTACTAAATTTGTGCCACGTGTAACAAGCAATCCCCCATTGACACGATTTCCCGTAACATTACAAAGTGTTACATTTACATCCGAATTTGAAATGCTCATTCCTACATCTTTCATTTCTGTGATGTGGGTGTTGTAGATAGTTACATTGCTGGAGACAATAGTAAGAGTATCACGCGATTCCATCAAACTGTGGTATATCTTTCCATTGCTATTACTGATATACATCCCATAAGAAGTAGAAGAAGATTTGTCCTTGCCAAAACTAGTTGAATCAATATTAAATGTAGTATTCCCCAAAACCAGTGACACATCAAATACATATGATTGATAGATATTTATGTTGGCATTCGTCATAACTAAAGTGCCTAAAGACGAACCATGATAAGCGAGCCTTCCTAAAACAACATTCTCTAGATTTAAGGTGGCCCCATTTTCAATGGTTACGTGTGCATTGTCCCACTCCGACACACTATACCCAAGATTAATCTTCATGTTTCGTAATGTCCAAACTGTATTTTCACCACTGGCTACCAACCCAAATATTAACGCAAAGTTATAACTTTTACCGGCTGCAGAAAAATCTGTTAAATCCAGAGATACCTGGTTGGCCCCACTCCCAGTTATATGAAGTACATTTTGCACAAAGAAATGTTTCGTATAAGGGTTAGCACCACAAGCAATAGGTTGGGTGTATGTACTATGTGCACAATATGGATACGAAAAAGTACAACTACTTGATAACGTGTAAGTGCCTGAAAGTTGTGACGTGCTACAACTCCACTCTTCCCCATCCACTTCATGTAAACTAAAAAGAAGAACGCCAACACAACATAAGATTACTCCCGTAGGCACCATGCTATTGTGGATCACAATATACAATACTATAATATATGCGTATATATAAATAAAATTATACAATGTATACAATAAAACCCAATGAAAAACAATTTCTGTTACACAATGTATACAATAAAATCCAATGAAAAACAATTGCTATTATGCAATATATATATATACCCCTTCTCGTAGGTATTAATAATATATCAATGCACCACGTAAGTTTGCAACTGGCAACTCGCTACTCGCAAATAATAATTCACATTCAAATTATTTTTCAAACAACAAATAATAAATAATAATAAAACGACGAAAAAACGACGTGATGTGGCTGATGATGAAAAAAAAAATATACAGTATATTTATTATTATTTAAATTAATTCATTTTGTTATTATTGCTTAATAACTCACGCCATTTAATTGGTACATATCACTTTAAGGTGATGCCGGATGGCAAGATGTGAACTACATCTTCCTTACTACCCTAATACTAACTCTGACTCTAAAAAAAAATTTTCTGACCAACCTGACATTATTATTATTAAATAATATTTTTATATAATAATAAATAATATTTTATTTGTATAATAATAATACATTGTTAAAGTTTTCCCAACTAATCCAAAGCCCTTAACCAACCTTCCCAACATAGACACAATTAAGGCAACGTCTGGCCGTTAATCAAAGGATAATCCCCTTCTAATAAAAAATAATTTCGGCCACTAATGCTATTGTCATATAATAATTTCCGGTTGGTTAAGGGCTTTGGATTAGTTGGGAAAACTTTAACATTATCTAACCCGTTTCACTATGGGAAAATTCAAATTCGGAACGCGTTTTGATTTTTAAAATCAAGCGTTTTATTCAAAATTCAAACGGGATTGTGTTGGGGTATGGTCTCCTGACTTGCGAATTTCTGATTCTAGTTCTGGTCGAGTATCTGATTATGGTTCTGGTTGAGTATCTGATTATGGTTCTGCAGATAGTTTGAAAGGCTAACCCCGCAACTGAGGGAAGGTATGTTAGCACGTAGTTCAGCATCAACAATAGATCTGACAGATAATTCAAACTCCGGATCAGCGAATATTTTGACAGCATTACCCATTTTACCAGGTACAGGTACAGTTGGAGTAAAGGTAGTAACACAATATATTTACATGTACCACAGTTAGAACGAAGACTGGAGGCGTATAGGAAACTAATTAAAGAATACAAATCACCAAGTAAGGTAGACGCAGAGGTAGAGGAAGCGCGCAAAAACCGGGAAGCAATAGAAAGGCTCATGAAAAGAAAACAAAGTAATTTTTTTTAGTTACCAAAGTCAGCAAAGTGAAACGGCATACTGGACACGTTGGCTGCAAGATTGACATTTTATCAATCACAGAGCAAGGTTTGCAGCGATGTTGTTAATGAAATTACGGGATGCATCCTACGACAATGATAGGAGTGTCAACCAATGGCAAGTTAACATAAGTGTTAAAATTAGGTCATAGTCACAAACTGTCCCCAATGCTGTTCCGCTGCTATTATTAGTAGTAATTATTATTATTACATACACACTATTAATAATAGAGTACTGTAGTAAATAATTTAAAAATTGCAATTTCAAAATAATAAAATATACGAGTAATTAATAATTGAAATAATTTTTTCAATAATAAATAATAATAAATTATTTAAAAGAAATAAAAAAATATTAACCAACACTAATAATATCACACTACTATACAAACATTTCACATATAGAGAAAAAATAACTGTTTTTTTCAAACGATTCATTCATCTTGCTTGTTTCTACAAAATCATATATATATATTTTATATATTGTTCGGGGTTTATTCAAAAACCTGTTTCTTAGAAGTACGGCCCCGTTGTATCGTTGAGTTTGTTAATGCCAGCATCCTTATCATATTATAAAAATAACAACAATGTCGTCAATTGTATATCGTTTACCGGCAAAAGTGCCTATACCTAAATGTAACACAAAAAGTATTTCTAAAATGTTTCAATTTGCAAATGTGTCAACGAAAATTTTAAAGCCTAGGAAACAAAACATATTTGCACGTATAAGATGTAAATTTAAGACTAGAAAATATTTTATTATGTGGAAAATTTATCTTCAAAAACAAAAATCAGAGCAAGTAGATTTTATTAAACGTATTATACACCGAAATTTACGTAAAGGGTTTAATGCATTTTTATATAGATATGAGCAATGGCAACTATTAAAACGTGTAGTAACTCGGCCAGATAAAAAACAAGCTTGGGGAATTTGGATGGATTTCGTATTGTCAAAACAAGAAGGTGATGCATATCAAATAGAAGTTGCGTGTAGATTTTGGAAAAAAAAATATTTACGTAGTTTATTTATGCAATGGCAAGCAGGAATTTATTATTTTGAGCGAGAACGTGAAATGGAAATGAAAGGTATTGCAATTCGATTTTGGCAAAAATGTGAAGTGTGGAAAAAATTTAATCGGTGGTGCTCCTTTTTAAGACGAAAGAAACGTACACAATATTTAATTACAAAGTTATTTAATAAAGTTTTGCGTAAGCATTTAAAATTTGGACTAAATCGCTGGGCATCATTTTCACGACGTGTAGCATTATACCATAAACGTGCGTTACGTGAGGCAGTTTACTTTTGGAACACCCGTTACGTTACATTAGTATTTCAACATTGGAAATTACATGTAAAAGAGGTAGTTTCAACACGTCTAAGATTACTATTACAAATGAAAAATAAAGATATATTTGTTGCATTTAAAGCATGGTTTGAATTTTATACCAATGTCAAAAATAAAAAAAATCGCTTGCGTCATTTAATACAGGTAGCAGTCAGTAGATGGAAGAAAAAAACGCTTGCAATTGGTTTCTACCAATGGCAAAAATTATGGTTAACACCAAAGGAATTACCCCCAGTTGAATTGCCTAAAGATTTAGAACGTTTATTTGCAAGTGCAAAAGAGGACGTTATAACGTATCAAAAAAAAACTATGAAATTAACCGATGATTATTACAAAAGGTTTACGACGCAAAACGATTTAAACTATAGTATGAACAGTAATACACCCAGTAAAGAAAATGTAGATATTCCGATATATGATAGTAACTTAGATGATGTTGCTTTTCTAAAATTACTCAATAAAATTGCAGATGATGAAGACAGGGGGGAGGATGAACTATTAAACAGTAGTTTAAATAATAATGAGGATGAAGATGATGATGATGATTATTTGTTTGAGTTATTTACTAAAACAAAGAAAAAGAAAATGAAGAAACGTATGAATAATAATTTTAAATTTAGGTATAGCGGTGTTGGGAATACATCAAGCATTGATATAGAATCGTTGTAGGAGAGCGTGCAATAATATACGAGTCTACCCGGCTTCCTTTTCAATGTGTGGTAATTTCAAAAAAAAAAATTTTTACGATGTACTATACATGGAAAATATTTAAAAGTTATAAACTTAGCATTATTATACACACTAACTATATGCTATCAGTGAAATCAGGCCTATTATCACCAATATTTACAGTAGTATAATAATAAATAATAATAAATTATAATAATAATTTATAATAATAATTTATAATATTGTTATTGAAGAAGTTATAGCTCTCAAAAAAAAAATTTATTATAGGTGCTATAATTGAAATAATATAATTATAATATATTATTATATATTTATTATTACCAGCAGGTATTATTATTATATTTTACATTTATTATTACCAGCAGGTATTATTATATTTTATTATTATTATGATGAAACAGTCATCATTAGAGTCAGTTTGTTCGATTAGAATACTACTATGTTTCATTGTAAAGTGGAAGGACAAATTGGTATCAGTTTCGTTCTCACATATATATTAGAATATATATACATACGCATTTATTTCGTTACATATTAATATATTCAAAGCAACTGTGTATACATGATGTCGTCAAAATATACTTGGGTATTTATTATTTGTAACTTTGTGGCAATTATTAACGGAAAGTCCGTGTTTCATTGCCCAAAAATTAATATCCCACCTTCACCACAAAATATATCAAGGTTACATCCTGGGCATGTATCTATAGTTATGGCAATGGGTGACTCCATAACAGCTGCATTTGCTGCTCGAAGCAATGTGATGGAAGCAAGGGACATATCATGGTCAATTGGTGAAGGTTCGTCAGATCAAGTAACATTACCATATATGCTTTCCTTTTATAGTGCAAAGGTTGAAGGGCAATCGACAAAAGCTGTTCTACCAAATAATTTTATGCATTTGCCAGATAAAGATTATCATCCAGATACAGATCATTTAAATGTAGCTGAATCGCAAGCTTCTGTAATCAATTACAATTCTTTAGTTCAGCAATGGTCCTATTTGCATAAAGCATTGAAAAAGTACGACGACGTTGACAACCGTTGGAAAGTATTGACATTGTGGATGACTGCGAATGATATTTGCAACAAATGTGATAAACCACTTGAGGAAAAAAAATTAAGTAAATGGCTTGATAGGACAAATACGTTGCTACAAAATGTAACATCAACTATGAAGAAGGTATATGTCAACTTAATTTCTACATTGGATTTATCTCGGATTGCTGATGTACAACGACACTATACATTATGCAAGTTGGAGCATAAATATCTTTTAAATGAATGTGGGTGCATTGATAAAGGGAATAAAACGCAGCTTCAACAATTAGATGAAAATATACACACAGTAAATGCAAAACTACATGAATTGGCAGCAACATGGTATGAAAAACTAAGATCACAGGGAAGAACAGATGTTGCAATAGTTGTACAGCCATTCCAAGAGAATTTAAAGGTACCAATTGATTTAAATTTCTTAAATCATTTGGATTGTTTCCACCCAAGTTCACTAGGGCATCAATCACTTGCCGTTGGATTATGGAATAGTATGTTGTGCACAGACGATCGTGCTGGACGATGTGGTGATAAATTTGATGAACATTGGATAGCAAGATGCGCTGATGAAGAAACTTTTTTTTATACGGGGCCTGACGTAGTGCCCACCGCACCACCACAATAAGTTGGATACATATCGCTATACAATATGTTTACCAAAACTACCCAAGCAAAGCAACATTTAAAAAATAATCATGCACTAATGAGGAGCAATTGTTCTATGTAAAGTGCTAAACTCGAACAAACAACAACAACAAAACAACTAAAAAAATAATAATAATAATAATAAGTATAAGTAGTGCAATAATAAAAAATAATAATTATAATAACAATGAAAAAGCGATAATTTATTATTCTAAATCATTTAATAATACAGGTAATAATATAATAAATAAAAAAAAAAAATTAATATGCATGTACATTATTACGCGAAAGCCCCACATTGCCCCATAATAATAATTTTTATTCCTTGCACATCCCATTTTAATCTGTTGTAAAAACACACTGTTTATTATTAGTTATGTACCAGTTTAATTTATTCCTTCCAAATTAATAATAATATTAATAATATAATATACGGCGATAATAATGAAATATATAATCATTGCAATAATAATACAGTATAGTATTATACCAACGAGTAGTATGAATAAATAGACAAATAGACCACCGCACAATAGCAACAAAGGAAAAGACGAGGTGTCAATCCTACTTATTATTATCCGTGCACACAAGTTCTGTCTTTACAAATCAACATTAGATCTTGCGGTGACTTTAGTTACATTAAAACGCTCCTCTACGTGTTGGTGTATATACTAAATACACACACATTAAAGCAAGCGTAAACATGTTTCAATTGTCGGGGCGCACGTACAAAGACAAAAAACAGCCAATTATATCGATACGTGCAAAATACACGACGTTTTGTGGTTTATTTTGTTTTGTATGTGTTCTTGTATATACAAGTTCAGTCATTTTTGGTAATAAAAATAAACTGGTTGCTATAAACGGTATCAATGGGGATGATGAGGACGAAATTGGTGTTAATAAATACAATGGTGATAATAATGGAAACAAAATTAAGAGTAACAGCGGAAAGTATCGCGGGAAAAGCATTTTGAAATCATTAGGTGTTGGTACAAATAATAATTATTTTACGCAAGCAAAAGAACGAAGACTGAAAAATAGGCTTAAAGAACTTGAAGATCAAGTAGCTTTATATACACGATTATTGGATGATACTAAATCTTTAAAGGAAGAAGATCATAAATCATCCATGAAAAAGATATCCCAAGCAGAAAAGGAAGCTGCAGATGCAAAACGTTTATTACATGAGCAATCTACTTTAAAATCATTGCAATCTACAAATAATAACGGAAAAGGTGACCGTGATACTTCCGTGTTACCACCATTAAAGATTTATGTATATGAAATGCCAGAATTTTATAATAAAGAACAATCAAAAATAAATCCTGATTGTAGACACGATTACTCAACAACATGGCAAACCAAATATACGTTGGAAGTGTATTTACATGAACAATTATTAAAAAGTCCCTTAAGGACAAAGGATCCAGAAGAAGCAAATTTATTTTATGTTCCACTTTACATATCATGTTACATGCATGCCAGAGCGACAAATTTTTTTCGTGCGAACGATATGGTTCAAAAATCATTAAATTGGGTTCAAACATCACACCCATATTGGAATCGAACTTTAGGTCGTGATCATATTTGGACGTTTACACATGATATTGGTGCATGCGTTGCTCCTTTTCGCACAATGCGGCATTCTATATTTATTACTAATACTGGTGAACTACATGATCGCAGTCGAGCTATGGCATACTATACTGGTATGTATTCTCCAGATTATCAACAAAAGAAACGTGATATGTCATTACCGTGTTATACGCCGTGGAAAGATATTGTAGCTCCACCGATGATAAATGATCAATCGCTAATTGATTCAAAAGGTGGGAGTAAAGAAGGGCATCATAAGCGAACTGTGCTTGCATCATTTCGCGGAACCATATTAACTGGTGGAACCTGGTCCATGTATAGTCGTTTCATACGACAAAAATGGAAGTTATTGTATGAAGGAGATGATGAAATACATATAACTGCAGTGCATCCAAGGGAAGGGATGGGCAGTCGAGAGAAAGCAACGAAATATGCGAAAACATATAGGGAAGATTTTTTAAACTCTAAATTTTGTCTATGTCCACCAGGTTGGGCTACATGGACACCGCGTCTATATGAAGCACTTTTATTGGGTTGTGTCCCTGTAGTAGTTGCAGATGACAATGCATTGCCATACTCGCGCACATTAGATTATTCAAAATTTTCCGTTCACATTGCAGAAAAACATGCAACTAAATTGCGCACAATACTAAAAGAAGCAGAGAAAAAAATTGACGATTTAAGACAAGGCATGAAAGACGTATGGGCGAATTTTGTGTATAATAGCCCGCCGAAACCAGGTGATGCATTTTATAATTTGATGTGGGACCTACATTTTCGTTCGAAAACTCTTGGTGTCATGCAAGGTTATGTAATTCAAGATCCGTGGGTTGGTTCTATTGAAAAAAAGTTAGACAATGAGGAAGATGATGGTAATGAAGAAACTGAGAGAAACGATGATGATGAATCAGATGAGAGATAAGCGTGATATTTTCCTTGATATTAAAAGTTATCATTAAAACTTATTTATCAATTTTTTTAAATAAAAATAAATGGGTTTTAATTTTGTTTTTTATATTCTCGTATAAAAATTAAATACGGCTCGTATAATTTTACATGTGGTGTAATAATAACTTAAAAAGTTACCGGTATATAAGTTGTAAAATTTGAACAGAAATACTGTGTTGAGTGTGTAGGATAAAGTAACTTTTGGTCTTATTCATTTTATAGCGCGAGAGATTTAATTTTTGTACCTCAGACAAGAAAAGAAGATTGAAAAAATTAAAATAATTAATAATACGTACCATAATAATAATTTAATTCTTACTCTCATTAAGTTAACAAGTTAATTTATTTATAACTTAATGAGTAAGAATTAATCATACTATATATATATGATATATATCGTTTTACATATTTACAGGGAGTAAAATTTTATTAAATAAATGAGTAAGAATTAATTATATATCGTTTATTTTATATACTTGGTATAAAATTTTATTTTTAAATAATTATTTAATGAGTAAGAATTAATCACATTACATAAAAAGTTTAAAGAAAATAAAGCACATAGCTATAAACGGCAAAGGTGTATTGCAAGCTACACCTCTAAAAATAAATTAATCTAATGTATTTGTTACTTTTGCTTACTTGCAAGCTTTGCCTTTAGAGCATTCATCTTCGCCTTTAGTGCAGCAGCTTCCTCTTCTTTTTTCTTTTTAGCAGCTAATTTTTGTAATTTAGCTTTAAGAATTGCAGCTTCATTTGCTTTTTCTTGAGCCGCTGAAGATTTTAACTGATTTGATGTTGAAGAACTAGTGCTACTATTGTTATTATCTTTTTTTGACGCTTCTAATTCTAATTGTAGACGTTTCGTCGCTTTCCAAAATTTCTTGGACCGTTCTCGTGTAACTTCTAACTCTTTTGTCACAAGTTGGTTTTTTGTTTTCAATTTTTCGATTTCAGTATTCAAATTGCTTATTTTTGATTGTAAATCTGAGCTAGATGAAGAACTAGATTTTAAATTTTCATTTTCATTTGAAAGGATTTTTAATTCTTGTATCTTGCTCTCTAATTCTGATTTTAATTCTGCTATTTCGCGTTTTCGCTGTTTGTTTGCATTTTGTTGGCTACTTGCTTGTTTTTTGGCATCAAGTAATTGTGCTTCAAGTCGTTCTACATTGTTTACAAGAGA
>JACKZZ010008064.1_pt1 | contig 14303 bp, 22 predicted proteins | sample 8027871 | NCBI WGS metagenome assembly JACKZZ01 (sample SAMN15724774, study PRJNA655200) | protist metagenome | isolation source: fluorescence activated cell sorting (FACS) single amplified genomes of... | place: USA: West Boothbay Harbor, Gulf of Maine | collected 2000-07-19
GCGCTTTCAGACCTTTCCGCTGCCCCAGCTGCACCCGGCGTGGCGCCGCGTCCACCGCCGCCAAAGCCGTCGCCGTGGTCACACACAGGTCGCTCCTGGCGTTGTCGCCAGTGTCGACGTTAGCAACATCGTCCCAGTATCCCATAAATTTTACATCAGCTTCTCCCTCTGCCGCCGCCTCATCGACGCCGACACCCGCGGCGTCGTCGTCTTCGGCAATCAGGTCGCCCGGCGCCACGAGGCTATCGTACAAGCGTCTGCGCAGAGAAAACAAAACACAACACACACAACAAAATGTTAGAGAAAAGCAAAAACAAAAGCAGAAAAAGAAAAAAACCAAAACAAAACAAACAAAGAAAGGCCATCGAACTCACAATAGTGTGTGCGCGGCATGTGTGAGACGCTGTGTGAACGCCGCCGCTGCCTCCACAGCCTCTGCCGCCACCGCCGGCGACAGCGTTGGCGGCGGCGATACCGGAACCGCTGTTGATGGCGGCTCGAAGCATAGACGGAGACGGGCCGTATCATCGAAGCGTGGGCGTAGCGACGGCGATGGTGCGGACGTCGCCGCCGCTGCCGCCGCCGCTGCCGCGACCGCCGCCGCCCCGGCCGCCGCGGCCGCGGCGGCGCGCGACTTGCCGCCGCCGCCGTTGCGTGGCTATCGTAATGCAGCTAACCGCCGGGTGCTGATGTGTGTGCGACGTGCGTACGATGCGTACGCGGAAGGCTTTGCTGCGCGGACGGCTGGCGTCGTCGAATGGCACCGAGACGTGGCGGCCGACCTGACGCTGCAGCAGGACGTGTGGCGGCGTGACGTCGCCAATGTTATGCGCTGACTCGCCGCCGCTGGTGTGATCTTGAGAGTTGAGATGCGATGGCGTGGCCGGCTGGCGATGACATTTTACACGGACAAGTGACTTGTTTTGCAGTTGGAAGCTTTTTGTTCAATTATTGAATCGAAAGCACTTGAATTTTGGTTTGATTTTTTTTTTTTTTTTTTTTACTATTATTCAATACAAGACACCTAGACGACAACAATGCAAATGAACGACAACTGCATCGTCGATATTGACGGATGGGCTGTCATCGATTGCTATTTAATACTTCCACTGTCGGATAAGCGGACCTGGTTAAATGTCCGTGGAACGGCTCCAGGACTCAGTGGGGGAAGCGATCGAAGAGATAAGACGGCACGACTGCGTCGACAACGCTACGTGGCGTGTGACTGAACTTGCAAAAGTCCTCGAGAAAGAGCAAAACATTCCGAATCTGCGCACTGCAAAGCGAAGATAATTTGATAGGCAATGGATTAGAAAAGGGTCATCCGGATGACGACGACATGAGATGGTAAGCTTTCGAGATGCGAGGAAGAGTGGCGACGCATTGTACACCTGCGCGCTACGGTGATTACGATTGCACGCGGTTGGGGTGCAAAGTGCGTTATAAACGGATGAGACTACGATTAATGCAGTAATACGACCTGTAAATCGGGAAGAGGAAAAAGAGATTGATAAAAGCGCGACTATTGATTGATACACAATACAACGCTTACCTCAACGGTTTCAGAGCGGCACTGGAGATGTCGGCGGTGGCAACCGCGGCAGCGACGGCGCCGTCGCCGCCAGCCACCTGCACTCGCACATATTGACCAAGTAGCGACAAGAACGTATGCGTGTGCGAGGAATCTGCCATCGCACGTTTAGGGTTAGGATTAGTATTGGTAGAGTAATGATGAAAACGTGTGCGTGCACGAGGAGTCTTTATCGCGTGTTTAGGGTGTGAAAGGTGAGCACCATCTCAGAGACGTGCAGGCTTGAAAGCCAGTGACGAACGGAAAACATCAAGACAGCAAAAATCCCATTCGACGGCGCTACGAACGGAACTGATTTAGCACGGTAACGACGCCGACGACAATAGGCGGTCCGTCGATCGCTGCTTTGCGGTCGACACCGATCAGCGAAGAGCACGGAGCAGACCAAACGGTTTTCGACGGAGAGAAAATGTCTAACACATCTGCGAGGCGGGCGGGGGGACAGTAATTCATAGCGATCGTTAGTGAGTAAAACAATAAACGGCGTTACGATCTTGAAATAACAATCTTCGGCCTTGCGATCCAAGTAAGAACAATACCAAAGCAAACAGAGACCAAAGAGAAGAAACGCGCAATTATGAGCATTAAGGCAGCTCGCGCACGCATACAGCGATACAGCGCCAACACTTACAGAGAAAAAGGAAAGTGGGAAGATTCGCGACGGGCGGTGTCGTAATGTAGATGCGCGTGATTGGTGACGCGAGGCCGGCACATTCGAGCGAGCGAGACAACTCAGGCATCAGAGGATTGTCCTGTGTTGTGTCATACAGAGCACGCGAGGTGAGAGTGCGAGGTGAGAGTGTGAGGTGAGAGTGTGAGGTGAGAGTGCGAGGTGAGAGTGTGAGGTGAGAGTGCGACAAAGATGGTATTATTGCAGCGGTGATGCGTTGAAAGGCACGATGCAGCAAGCAACGCGTTCGCTTACCGGGTAGGGCTTCGTGTCTGGGCGCGCATAATGCGAGCGCAGATCATTTAGCAGCGTGGCGTTCATCACGCCCAGCGTGTTTGCGAGCAAGGTGGAATCGAGCTTGCAGCTGAAGTTGAGCTCGTTGCCCACTTGCCGCCGCAGCAGCTGGCACTGTCCCACGCGAAGAATAAACTGGTGAAATGGATTCGTAGTCGTGAACAGCGATCCGCATCGCTTAGCAGCGTCTGCGTACGCTGCCGCCGCGTGCGGTGGAAAGTGGGATAGAGGGGACAGCGCTGCCAGTGTCTGCGTCAGCGATCGCGCAACGTCGCTGACGACGAAGCGGCGGTATGTCTTGACAAAGTCGGTAAGTGCCTGCACGATCATGAACGACAGGAGACGATCGAGACCCTGTTCACAGAGTGTTGATAAGTGTAAACAGCAATGAGAGATGGCGGTTGGCGTCACAAGACGGTCGGTGTCGTCGTTCCGCAGAGCCTTGGGATAAGGCTTGACGGAGGGATTTGAGAACTCCCTACGCTCGCGCACTTACCGTCAGTCCGAAAGTGCCAACGCCGCGGTGCAGAAGCGAAAAGGTGCGGATGCCGACGACTTCCTCGAAGCGCGTGTGAGACGCAGCGCCTGGCTTCGGGTTGAGCCCGCGACCGCGGCCGTCGTCGTTGACGTAGGTGCGGTCCACCCAGCCCTGGCGATGTGCAACGTACACGCTGTTTCGCGGGTCTGTCTGCCGCAGCAGTTCGCGCGCCAGACGGCCGGTAAAGTTCTGTGACGCGTCCGCCGGATCGGCGTTGGGAAAAGTGCGCGGAATCGGAATCGTTTCGCTCTGCCACTGCGACTGCCAGTCGTAGATTTTGCGTTTCAAGAAGGCGTTGCTCTCCTGGGGTCGAATATACAGTCAGGATTAAGTGTGGGATTTGTTTTAAACAAATGACACACGGAACACGGTGATTGTTAAGGCAGAGTCGTGTGTCATGCACAAGGAGAAAAGTGACTACAAAAACGGTAGCAGTGTATCGCGCGTGTCGCCTACCTGCTCAACATAGTAGTTCATGATGCGTGACACCTCTTCCTGCCATATCTTAAGTCCGTACAGGTTCACGTAGTCCTGAATGAATAAAAAGAGAGTGAGCGATGGTTGTTAAGGCGCGAATGAAAAGAATTACAGAGGGCAGTGACAGGCTAGAAGAGTTATCAGCGACAGAACGCCGATTCGCTGGGGCACAAAGCTGTGCACGCACCTGTATGTACTCGAAGCTTTTACGGAATCCCTCGAGGCGCCGCCCCAGCAAAGAAACACGGCGTTCGAAGTCCTGCAGCGTGCCCGCCTTGAAGACGAGGATGTCGTTGAGCGCATGTGACACCTAATGCGGCAAAAAGTCGAATGCAAACGGTTTGCGGTTAGGATTTCGAATGAAAATTGGCAAGGCCGTAATAGCCAAAGCGACGTAAATAAGTGGAGCGTGATATAGACACAGACGCGGCTCGGCACAGAGGCGCCGACCATCGCACAAAGCGGCGGTCCATCACTCCTCATCTTCTCCAAACATGGATTCTCGATACGGTGTACTCACCTGATTGACTAGTTCCTTGCGCACACCCGCCTCCAACACGTCCCGTGGGTCGAGTTGGATGATTCCCATAAGCGTCGTCTCCATCGACAAGATGCCCTTCGAATACACGCTCACCTGGTGCGTGAGCTTTGCCAGCTGGTACCGCTCGTCCAGTTGCGCCATGTCGCCGACGAATTTTCGCTCCAGTTTCAGCGGCAGCGGCTGCAGCTGGTGCGTGATCAACGCAATAATGTCGTCGAGCACCTCAAACTGTGTTTGTGTAGCAATGACGGAGACGTTTAAGACGTTTGATGATAATGTGATTCGTTGGCACGCGGCGCAAAAGCTATGACGTCGCGACACGGGCACTGCTACGGCGCGGCACCTACGACGCTCTTGGGAATTACCTGTAACACCTCTCGCACGTAAGCGACGAGCTCCGATGAGTAGAACTGGGCCACGCTCACGTCGTCTTTGCTGCCTGCCTGCAGAATGCGTACGAGCGGAAGCGAGAGCACAGACGACATTTTCTGGAAGGTCGCACGCAGCAGCAGGCACATGGCCGGATTCACCTTGAGCCGCTGGTGAAGAAACGGCGTGTACGCACGCACGAGCAGCCAAGCGTAGCTGAAATCGCTGACAATGTCCAGGTCAGACAATGTCTTCTCTCGGATCGAGATCGCGCGCACCATGGTGGTGAGTTGCGTCATCGTCTCACTTATGAATGTCTTCACCTGCAAGGAAGAGTAGATGGCTTCGAACTCTTGCACTTCCTTCAGAGAGTGGATCAGATGCGCGATCTTGCGCCCGCTGACAACATGTGACACGGAGTAGTCAAGCTTGTCGATCTCAGCGGCTAGCTGCTTGAACCAACTGCAATGTCGTACGAACGGAAATAGTTAAGGGTTACGCCCGATTCGAATAACCCAGAAGCCAAACGACACAAAGCAACACCTAAAATCCGATACGCGAAACAGAACAATGGACAGTAAATAAAAGGGAACAAACCGCCCCACGCGACCTACTTGACAAGGTTTTCGTTGCGCTCTACGCGCGTAAGCGCGGCGTCGCCGGAAAAGTAAGTGGAGAGCTCCAGCATTCGCTTCTGTGCGTCGCGTTGCGAAGTCGTCCAGCTATTGCGATGTGGTAGAACAAAGATTGGGATAAGAAGAAGGATAATAATTGGGGAAGGGAGGGCGATAGAGCACTGAAACGTACGGGTTCGCAAAAAAGGGATTATATAAAACGCTGCACACGCACACAAAGTGAACGCGTCGCGCGTGTAACTCACCGAGATTCCTTGGCGTCCAGAACGCTCTTAAACAACGTTTTTAACCGAAACTCTAACTGTGCCGTCTGCGTCAGCAGGTGCATCAGCACCTCAGTCTTAACGGTGCCCCTGATGTCTGTATTTGCAAGCAATTACATTGTTGGCATTGTTCTAGGATAAGAATAGGATTCCGCTGATAATAACGGTAATGGTTATGGCACGGCGACGGACATACATCTGCACGATCGCACGATAGGTGAGCGACAAAACAAAAATGAAAGAAATACAGCGACTCACATTCCTGGAACTGCTTGTGTGTCGTGGTGCGATGCAGCAGAAACCAACGCAGCACGACGTTGCACTCGCGCACTGTCTCAAGCAGCGGACGCAAATTGTCCATCACATACTGCTCGTGCAAGACGCCACTGACGAGAAACTTGTCCAGTTGCGCCATGACGGAGCGCATAGCGTTGGCGTGCGTCGTTGTCACCCGCTTCACCACATCCTTGTTTAGCACGTTCGCCAACGCTTTGCTCGCGGCCGAGTAGTGGCGCCACGCGAATCCAAGATCGATAGTGTAGCCCTACGTTTCGGTGCAGAAGAATGTGTAAACGTATGCGTGCGCATCAGCAAGTGGATAGAAATAGCAATGTTTCACTCACGCGAGCAGAGACAGCTTAAACTTAAGAGCGGTCAAAATAAAGTTGTTTCACAGCTTCACCAACCATGTGGAACGGCACGACCCAATTGTCGCCAAAGTTCTTGTCAACCACCTCGCGCATGACACCTCTCTCCTTGTGTAGCAAATCTGGCGCAAAATAAAGAATCACGTAGAGCATCGCCGCCTGCGCCGAGAGAGCAGTCGAGCGGTGTTCTGGCTTAGGGTACGCGGCGGCGTGGTTGTACATGTCATCGCTGCGCAGACGACCGATGATCATCAGCACTGTTCGGAGGTTGTAAGTGCACATGGTGTATAGGTGGTTACGCAAGTGATCAAAACATAAACGAACGTGAGTGCATAGGCACCGTGGAACTCGGTGAATGAACGCAAACCAAGTATACCCAATATATCATTATAACACAAAATTAGCCAAGTTGAAAGTCGATATTGACATCACCCACCAATATTCTGTGGAATGCGAAAGCGATGGAAGTAATCCTCCGGATAGTGCGGCGGGAACTCTCCGGGCGGCGTCGCGCCTTTCACAGGCTTCTTGCCCGCGGCGGCGGCGGCGGCAGCGGCGGCGGCGGACGCGGCGGTGGAGTGCACGTACCCAGTGGAACGGCAGAGTTTCACGACGGCGTCGACGTTGGGGATCGTGCCCGCCCCTTTGTATCTGTAATAGGCCACAATCAAGCGCTCGCGGCAAGGGCCGGCGATGCGCACGTCAAGCAGAAGCAGCATGCACCCGTACAGATCTGACGTTATCATTGTCGCGTATATGTGTGTTTGAGTGATGAGAAATTGATTTCACGGCATATCTGAACAAGGCTGGAACACAAGCGCATACACTCATGCACGCAAGTGATCAAATCTACTTACACAGCGCCTCCGCACACAGCTGCTTGCCCTCTGCATCGAGCAGAACGCCTTCCAGCGTATGCGCCACAAACGTGCCGTTCGTCAATTCTTCGAAGTACGCCTTCAGATCGGTGATGTACTTATAAATGCTCTCGAACAGCTTGTAGAACCGCTCTAGCAGCTCGAAGTTCGCATCACGGAACGCTTCATCCAGATCAGTGAGGTCGACGTTGCGATCGATGGCTTCGTCAAACTTTTCTGCGTTCTTCAGATACTCGTAATCAATGACGATGGCGGCGTATTTTTTGCGCTCCGCTGCGTCACCCGGCGAGCCGCGAAACACAGATGGAACATTATCTGACAGACGCAGCAGCTATTATGCGTATATGTATATCGATTTGCAACTATGCGTGAATAATTCACGTGCGCGCGAACGCACATTCATGGGCATGTCTGTCTGCGTGTTGAATGTTGTGAGAGCGAGCCGCCAGACACAACAGGGAGACGCATGCAGCGGTTGTGCAGCAAAAAAGAGCATGCACACCAGTCAAGAATACATTATTGTTCACCTTAACGTAGACAACAATAAGAGAATCATAATGCAGCGTAGAGAACAACGAAATGGTCATCGTAGAAGCCGTGGGTCGGCGCGGTGTGCATCGGTCGTGTGAGCGTCGAAGAGAGCGGCGAGCGGGCGGGCGGTAATGGCGAATGCTTTGATACATACCTCGGCGATGATAGCATTACCACGAGCAACAAGCGTAAGCAGCGTCTGCCCACACACGTTCTGCTCGTCCGTAAAGTCGAGCTCTTCGTCCATTGCGACTGTTGTGTGTTGCGGTGCGTGACGGACGAGAACTGACGAGATGTTGACAGTGTGCAGCGTGGACACCGTATCAGATATCAAGCGTTGGATGAGGCGGTGCTGAGCCTCCATCAAGCCATGTGCATGGTGAAAATGGAGGAGGCATAAATTGCAGTACGTTCGCTGTGCGTATGATAAGCAACGGGATTTCCTATCTGATCACTGTGTGCCACATTCATGTCTCTCTCGAGAGTCATGAATGTGAAAAGATTTTTTTTGTTCGGACCTCGATCTAGGAAAATTTGCTCTAATACATTTATTTATGTGATAAATAATTATAGTATATACATTAATAATTTAGCATTTATCAAAATAATTATTATTTTTTTTAGATCCATGTCTACATGCACGAATGCAATCGAGTTCTATCGATTTGACCGAACATTAATCATCTGATGAACGAGACATCATCATTGAACGTTTTCCGTTCATATTACGTGCGTGACAACCCAATTGCACGTAAAATTTGCACAACCGCAGACACGTGTTTTATCAGCATCCAATGGATTTTGTGATTCCGTTCAATATCATCTCGGAAATCCTCTACCCGTCGCTTGCCGTCGAAGCGTCGAATTCGCTAGACCGCGAGGCCAACATGAAGGCCGACGTGACGATCGATTCGCAGCCGAGTCGCGGTATAAAGCGGGTCAAACGAGCGTCGTTGGACAAACCACATGGTGCACGCACAATAGAAGAACGGCTTTTGTCATTCATTCTCGCCAACCTATACAGCGATATCCGCGCGCAGGTGAACGCTGCTCGCGCTTTAACGTCGGAGGCTGCCAACGATCCCTACAGCGACAGCGGTCTCTACGGCAACTTTGGCGACTGCAATACGCCATTGTCGATCGCACTTCTGTTCGATTTGCAGCTGCTTTGCGAATATGATGCCGAGATTTGCGAGATTTTGCTTTGTCGCTTCCGTGAGACACAAGCTCTTGGTCGGTAGTTGTGAACACAACTTCGCTCTTGTTCTAATTACTCGCATGTGTACTAAATATTGCATTTCTTGTTATATATAAATCCACTCGCTAAATACTACCAGTTGCATGCCTCGTGTCCGCGCTGCTGCAGTCGCGTATCTTCAAACTCTCCCCAGCCGCCGCCGCCGCCGCACACGTGCGTGTGCGTTTCGCTAACTTCCCGAAGCCGCCGCCGCCGCCGCCGCTGCGTGCGTCACTGGCCGTTGTGCCTGACGAGGATGGGTCCAGCAACGGCCACTCCGGCAGTCACACTCGACGCAACGTCGCAATGAACGGCAGCGGTGGCGTCTTTGATGACAATGGCGGTGGCAGCGCCGGCGGCAGCGGTTCGAAGCGTCTCGCCAGAGTTCCATTCACCGCCTTTGCTGGCGTCGTCGTCGCAGTCGGCACCGTTCGCACCGCGATCGTCGGTGCACCGAACGTGCGAACGGTAAAAACTGCTTTTGCTTGCGATTTCGCTCGACGCAACCCTCCGCTACGACTGTGCTTGATACACACACACATACACACAAATACACACACACACCCACCAATTGTGCTCCAATGTTTGCATCGTCTGGGCGGCATCGAATTCAGTTTTCTTCACACGCTTCTGGAGCGAGTCCACCGCCGCACGTAACGCTTGCACGTCGGCGTCGGCGGCGGCGGCGCGCCGCTCGGCGGCGGCGGCGCGTTTGTCTGCAGCGTCGGCGGCGGCCGTCGATGCCACCAACGCGTCCCGTACCTGATCCGCGACCTGCGGTAAGGTTACAAACATAACATAACATAACATAACATAACATAACATAACACAACATAACATAACATGTGTGCAAAGACAAGGCAGACGCGATGTGATAAAAAAGTGGAAAACATATCGAGTGAACGACGCTTGCGACAGTTTGCAAGCCGGACCGATGCGAACAAAAAAAAAAGAGAATCGCATGTGCAAAGCCTTTGCTTGCCAGCCAGCAGCGCATGAATGCACATCAGCGGTACACACATGATAAAAATCAAAACGCAAATGCTCGATACGAACATAAGCACACGTATACGCATACAAACGATGAGCAAGCGCGAAGCAATATGCGTACCTGAACCATAATTTTCGCCTCCAGACGCTCGAGAGTGCCGGCGGCGATCCCTGTCGGCCGCCGCTCCAAATGTAAGACGCGATCGCCAAGCGCCGCGACGTCGCGGGCGGCGGTGGCGGCGGCGGCAGCATTGCCCCGACTCGTTTCCACCAGCTCTTTCAACTGGGTACCGTCAAATATATTTCATACATTTTATATTACATGATATACATTATATGGAACATCATATATGCATTACATTATGTATATGATACATGAGAACACACATACATCACAGGTTTGTTACGCCCACATGATGCCTAGCAATTCAAACACAAGCAAAGACGCAACGAAAGCGGAAAGCAACGAAGAGACGATGCGACGCAACTCACTTGTCCCGTGTTCGTTCGTTGCACGGCATTGATTGTATCATACCGTGTCTTCGCCGCCTGCGCTGCTTTCCGCACGGAGAGATCGTTGGCTCTGCTCTTCGCAGCCACTGACTCGAGCTGCAGAGACAGGCGGTGCTCGAGCTTTTGATTCGCCTGCGCCGGTGTTCCGATGCAATACGATGCGAAGCAATGCGATGAGTGAAGGAAAGAAACGAAAGACGAAAACAGCCGACCAATCGATTGGTAAAACACGGAATACAGACACAGAAAGCACAAGCACACGAAATATGAACACACAAACACAAACACAGAATAGACGAAACACACACAGAAACGAATGTGCACTCACATGCGACACTTTGCTCACGGCCTGATTGGTCGCCGACGCGCACCGCCGTTCTAACGTGCGATACACAGCGTCAAAGTCGTCGACGACCTTCTTTTGAAACGTTCCGAACGCATGTTGCATCATCTTCACCTGTAGTGATGAGACGATCAACGACGCGATTCATGAGATCGTTAGGCGAACAATGAGCGACGCAATGGGACATTTGAAGTCGAACACTCAGCGACACAATAACATGCTAAAATGATAACCGAACGATCAGCAATGCGATGAGCATTAAAAGACTACTCGAACGATGAGCAACGCGATGCAAAGTAAAAGAAAACTTACTTTGAAAAGCGATTCGTTGATGTTGTGCGTATTCGTTCGAATCACCTCTGTGGTGAAGTCCCGATAATGCGCGGCCGCCGCTGCCGCACCGCCCACCGCCGCTGCCGCTGACGCCGCCGACGACGATACAATGACTCGCGACGCAGACAGGCCGACGCCGCTGCCGCCGCCACCGCCATCGATGCTGTCGATGTCGTCATCGGGCGTCGACATCGGCGCGTATTTGTATGTGTTGGATCGCGTTCCGACTCCGTAACGTGACGCGGGCGACAGCGGCGACGGCGACGGTGACGCTGCCATCGCCGCCGCCGCGCGTGCCGCCGCCATCGTGCTTGACGGCGACGGTGACGACGCCGCCGCCGACGACGACAGACCAGCCGACGTTGTCGACGTCTTTGTCGGCGTCGTCGTCGTCGAGTCCGTCAACGCATCCATTCGCGGGGTGCTATCAACATAAGTTTGAATGTGTGATTAACATCAGCATAGAAATACAATGCGTGCATGTTTGATGTCAGCAAGCATTGGGCGAACGCGAACGCCAATACACGCCTGCACACCCGCGCGGCGAGCGCGCAGGCGGTGGCACGCGGCAACGTCAGACGGATCAAATGAAACAATGAGACCGCCGCTACAATCAAATAAACATCAATCGACAAACATATTTGGATGCATATACATAAATAGCCATGTAGCGTCGATGATCATGATCGTTCATATACGTTCATTCCGTTGTGCTTTGCGTCATGCATGCGAGTGACAGCGATCGGTGTCCGAAAATATTTTAGAGCACGGCGACGATGGCAGAGGTGGCAGTAACGACGACAAACAATAAAAATAAAAAGAACTACACAAAACATCATTATTGAGCTAAACACATTTGTGCCGGTAACGTTGGCGGCGGTAAAATCAAGTGTGGTAAAGGCGGTGGCGTCATCGCCGCTGGAGACGAGCAAATATGCATTCGTTGCGCCGATTGTGGCGGCGGCGACAAAGCGACGCATATGATTATGATATAGCAGTAGTAATCACGCTACACATTTAAGTAGATACCGCCGTATGTTCATGCAGAAGTAACCACACCCAAAATACAGGCAAGATAAATGAGAAGCCGAGGTAACTGCCTCCAACACGATTTTTAAAGTTGGTGAGCTCAGACGGTGCATCTCAAGTCGCCTCAGACCTTTATTTTGATACCACAAGGACACATATATGCAAACAAACAAAAGCGAAAGAGTTAAAACTTACCTCATTGAGCCAATATCGTCGAACTCGTCATCGGAGTACGACATCAAAAATTGTGATGACTAATTCGTCGTTTGTGCACAAACTCTGAAAACTTCTCGAGAGGAAGGAATGAATGGATTGTGGGGGAAAAAAGTCACCAGACGTGTCACGTAATTTCTACTAGATTGAAGCTCCCGTCGCATGCTCTCGTACACACATTTAGCTGCGATAGACAACTGTAGAGACAGCAGAACGTTCGACTTGACAATATGGACTATGGATAATTGGCATACGTGTGAAAACTGAAAAGGTTGTTTCAATATATTTTCCTAGATTTAAAAAGGTTGCATAATGCTCATTGCTCAGCGTTAGTCAATTCGACCAGGAGCGCATGCAGATCGGATTCTTTTCTCCAGTAACGCGGCGTACTCTCCTAAAGCCACCTCGTCAGCATCGAGACACTGCCGCACCATCGCCGACGACATCGATGCACAAATAGACGGCGGCGGCGTTGCCGTCGACACCGGAGAGCGGCCGTTGGCCTTGGCGGAATTCTTTTTTTCAGTGGCGCCATTCGATTCCCCAGCGACGGTGTTAGGCACAGCGGCAGAGACGACGGAAGTCGCATCGTCGATGGCAACACCGTCGCCACCGTCGCCGTCGTCGCCACTGCCGCCACAATACTTGTCTCTATCGCCGTCGTCGTTGCCGTCGTCGTTGTCGTCGTTGTCACCGCTACCGACGCCGCCAAACGCATGTAACTCTCCGGTCAGGTGTGCGTGCGCGATTGGATACACGTACAATCCGTTTGTGAACGTCGCGAAGATCCTTCGCGGTGAGAGGTGGCGTACATGGCACACAAAGGTGTGTGTGTTCGTTAGTACATGTACGGAGCGTACATGGCACACAAAGGTGTGTGTGTTCGTTAGTACATGTACGGATCGTACATGGCACACAAAGGTGTGTGTGTTCGTTAGTACATGTACGCATTGTATGGTGTTTGATAGCACATATATGGATCGTAAAAACGACAGACAGAAAATAGTGATAGTTAGTAAATGTATATATCAAAGAAACGACACCAAATACAAAACACAGGAAATAACAACGCACACGACAAAACGTCAATCGTTTGCTTTCAGAAAAGAAGAGAGAAGGGAAAAAAAAGGAAAAAAGCGAAACGAAAAACAAAAAACAAAAAAGAAAAAAAACGATTGAGGACCTGCACTCACAGACAGATGCACGGCTTGCCCGGATGCGGTGAGAATTGCGCTACCGTAAATGCGCACACACGATGTGAATGTGGAAATCGAAACGATGACACAAACAACGGCGATGACGACGACGACACTGACGGTGACGGCGACACCGACGACGACAACGACGGTGACGACGACGACGACGACGACGACGGCAATGGCGATGACGACGAAGACGATGGTGGCAGCGACGGAAGCAGCGACGACGACGGCAATGACGATGACGACGAAAACGATGGTGGCAGCGACGGAAGCAGCGACGACGACGGCAATGACGATGACGACGAAAACGATGGTGGCAGCGACGGAAGCAGCGACGACGACGGCAATGACGATGACGACGAAGACGATGGTGGCAGCGACGGAAGCAGCGACGACGACGGCAATGACGATGACGACGAAAACGATGGTGGCAGCGACGGAAGCAGCGACGACGACGGCAATGACGATGACGACGAAGACGATGGTGGCAGCGACGGAAGCAGCGACGACGACGGCAATGACGATGACGACGAAGACGATGGTGGCAGCGACGGAAGCAGCGCCTCCACGGGCAAAATAGTCGTCACACCATCGTCATCGCACACGCACACAAAGCGACGGCGTTGCTGCCGCTGCCGCTGCGGCTGCCGCTGCGGCTGCCGCTGCGGCTGCCACCGCCGTCGTTGTCGCCGCTGACGTCGTCCGTTGGGTGACGGCAGCGGCGGTAGCGGTCCCGATGCGACGGCTGATGACACACCCACCGATGGTGGCGACGATGAAACTGCAACTACAGCGATAACAGTGCGAATCCGGCCGCCGACGCCATAGCTGTCGCCAACGCCGTCGCAACCATCGCCGCCGCTCCTGATTCCTCCTCCGCCGCCACCGCCGCCGACGACGCCGCCGCCGTTGACGCTGACGCCGACGTCGCCCCTGCCGCTGCCGCCGCCGACGGCGACGCCAACATCGCCATTGTCATCGAAATCGTCGTTGTCGGCGCTGATGAGGG
>JACKZZ010001214.1_pt1 | contig 14298 bp, 10 predicted proteins | sample 8027871 | NCBI WGS metagenome assembly JACKZZ01 (sample SAMN15724774, study PRJNA655200) | protist metagenome | isolation source: fluorescence activated cell sorting (FACS) single amplified genomes of... | place: USA: West Boothbay Harbor, Gulf of Maine | collected 2000-07-19
TCCGAAAAAATAAAGAATATAAAATTGGTCAATTGGTAAGAAAAATACCTAATCATAAAGAATGGACTATTTTATGGGAAAGAGTTTGTAAATCACCTAAATATCATGAATTAATCAAAAATACAGAAATAAATAAATGTTTATTAACTCAAAATATAAATCCTAATTCATTACCAGATAATTATAGATTTACTCTTTATCAAGGTTTATATGGTGGGGTAACATTAGAAAATTATAGTAAAAAATTTATTAAACCAAAGGATTTTAATTCTAAATCTGCCTTTATAAAAATATTTACTAAATATTTTAAATTATTACATAATATCTTTTTAGGATTAACAATGTTAGATAAATATAATATTTGTCACGAAGATATTAATATTAGAAATATATTAATCAAGGGCGGTAAATCATATATTATTGATTATGATATTGCTGTAATATTAGATAAAGAACTAAAAAATAATATATTCTTATCTAATCGGATGACAGAAGAATTTAATAATTATAGGATATATGAAATATATCCTTATGAATATATTTATTATAATTTAAATAAAGATTTAATATTAGAAGAACAAAAAAACATAGCACTATTTCAAAATAGATTAAATTATTACGAAATATATGAACCAATTCATCATAAATTATTTAATACTGATACAGATAATTTAAGATTTGAATTATTAGAAGATAAATTAAATAATACTAATAAAATAGATTTATATGAATTAATGAGAAAATTAGATGTTTATTCCGTAGGGATGTCTTTTTTAATATTATTTATCGAAAGATGTGAAGATTTTAATATCACAATTGATAGTTTAATTCAGTTATTTAAAACTCGTGAATTAAAACATCATATGGACCTTATAAGAGATATGGTTGAATTTGATCATAGAAAACGAATTACCGCAGACGAAGCATATGAAAGATATCTAAATTTGATATAAATATTATATTATTAAATAAATTTATTTAAAATGCTTGATTATTATGGATCAGTAATAAAATCTGAAACTGAAATTGATAGTGAACTTATTCAGCGATTTCGGGATCGTTGTTATGAATCATATATAAAAATAATTATTTCAGACTTAAGAAGAGAAAATATTTTACATAAAGAATATTCGGTGTCTGGTTGGAATGTATTTCATTGTAAACCAATTCATGATATTATTTTGATTAAAATAAACTATGAATTACAAAAAACTGAACAACGGCTAAAATTTATTTATTGTTTTAATCAACTATTTAATGATACAGATGTCTGTAAAATGATTTGTGATAAGATTTAACCTAAAAATCCAGCACCCATATCAGCATTTTCACCGATTCCTTCTACTTCTTTCCATCTTCCTACATAAGGAGCAATTAATTTATTACATACTTTATCATCTAAAATTTCTAATACTTGTATTTGTCTGTATTTATTTTCACCACAATTATCATGTGCTCCAAAAGCTCTACTCATTCCAACATCTATTCGCCATAATCTATCTCCATAAAGAGAATTCATATATTTGTTTTCCATAAATTGAGGAGTATGTGCAACAATTATCCTTTCTAAAGGTTCCATTAAACGATTTCTAGCATTTATAATTCTTAAGAGTTCATTATAACCTCGTTCAGTATTTTCACCATAACCATCATCTTCACTATACAAACGACACCAAAATGGTGACATATCATCATCATCTCTAAATACTTCATCAAATATTTTATCTTGTCTCTCATCCCCTTGTTTTAATAACCATTTTTGAACTATTTGATTTAATTCATGGATTGAATACTTACTCATTAAAGCATGACTTACTCCACCATGAACAAATAAATTTTTACCTATAATAGTAATACTTTTTTTTTGTATCGCATAATGTTTAGCTATATTACCTCCTCTTTCAAATACTTTTAATCTGTGATAATATCCATAAGGATAACCATCATCTGTATATTTCTTATTTCTTTCATTAGGTGGGACAAATTCTAAAAATTCTTGTGGAGATACATATCTAAAATCTCTATCAACATTCATTAATTCATGATTACCTAACATTCCCAAAACTCTTCCTCCATGTGCTTTTGCCATTACATCTAATTTTTGGAATATTTGAATAATCATCATATTATTTCCTTCATCTTCGGTAACATCGTCTAAATCTTCAATACAATTCTTTTTCCAATTATCGGGTCTACATCTATCAATCTGATCGCCTAATTGAATAACCCATGTATCACCACCACACCAAGAAATATCTTTTACATTATAAGGATATATATTTTGAGGAATAACTTTTGCTAATCTTAATGAAGTTAATGTTACTGTTAAATCTCCGTGTAAATCACCGATAGCAATTAATCTTCTAACCTTTGGATACATACCTATTTGATCATATTTATCCATATTAGGATCAGTTTGTGCTCGTTTAACTTCATTTTGACCAGAATTATATGCCACTTTATTTTGATGTTCTTCTCTTGCTGCGGTCTTTTCTCCACTAGTAAAAGGTTCAGACATCCTCCTATCTCTATTTATAGATGGTTGTGGTGGAGAAGTAGCAGGATTATTTGTTTTTTGTATATTAAATTGCTGTGATGTGCTGCGTTTTATACCATTATTATCATTGTTTTGTGTATTTATATTCTTAATATTTGAATTATCCATACTGATATTAGGGGAAGAATGTCTTCTCTGCTTATAATTTTCCTTTTTATACTGAACCCATTTTTGTATTTCCCCAATTACTTGATTACGAGTATGATTTCTTAATTCGTTCGTTTGAATAATATTATATTTAATACAGATATCAGCAATTTCTTTATCTGATAATTTAGTAATATTAATATCCATCTTAAAATAAGAAATATTTCATCTTTATCTTTTAAACTTATTTTTTTTATTTATTAATATATAAATATGAAAAAGAGTTTTCGTAAAAGAAAATATTCTAAAAAGAGATATAAGACAGATAAGAAAAGAGGAAAATATACAAAGAGAAAGAATGCGAAGAGGAAAAATAAAAAGAAAACTTTAAGATTAACAGGTGGGAGTAGAGGCTCACAAACATGGCGCGCGGCCGCGTTTGATGCGGAGCAGAGGGCGACGGAAGAGGCGATGAAGGCGCAGGCGACCCAGCAGCAGCTAGAGGCGGAGCGGTTCGAGAAGGAGGCGGCGATCGCACGAGCCAAGGAAGACGCGGCCCAGCGAGAGGAGCGCGCGCAGAAGCTGCGGGAGCAGATCCAAGCCGATGCGGACGAGCTCATTCGTCACGGCGAGGAACTAAGTAAAGATAAATTGATAGACACAGTATCACAAGAGTTGGGTCCTATAGCAATGTATGAGATGATGTATAATGAAATGTGCGATTATAAAAATGGAGGACGGAATTACAATGATTATATGGAAGTAAAACAACCGATAGATTTTAATTCGGAGCGTGATAATTCTGAATTTAAAATGTTATGGGATAGTATACCCCGTGATTGTAAGAAAATACATATATTTACAAATACATCAAATGTTTTCGATCCGGAAGGGCACACATTGAAAAAAATTGTACGTGACCTAGAAGGATATCGGTGGCGACTAGGCCTAGGCGCAGATATTAGTGCGGTGGATACTGGTAGTTACGAATCAGCCTTGTATAATAGTAACGGTATTCCTAAGTATGAATTTGTACGAATTTATGATGATGGGCAGGCGGAGGTGGAGCGGGCGACGGAAGAGAAAGCCGCCGCCGCCGCGAGGGCTGCTGCGGCGGAGGCGCAGGCGACGGAAGAGATAGCCGCAGCCTTCGCAGGGGCGGAGGCGGAGGTGACGGAAGAGAAAGCCGCCGCTGCGAGGGCTGCTGCGGCGGGGGCGGAAGCTGTGGAGGCCGGCGCGGCCTTCAGTCAATTTGTAAATGAAGCCCGCGGTACATTGACTGAATACCCCATGAAATATCTCTTTACAAGGCATGCTCAAAGTTGTAATAATACCACTAAAAATCCATTTAATAAATTAATGGATCCACAAATAACATTGGAAGGAATAAGGACAGCATATGAAAGTTCAAAAACAACAAAAAGATCTGTAGACACAGCAGAGGAAGGTGCTAGTTATTTATATGATTCGGATATTGTATATGTTTCATGTTTAGTGAGAACTTGGATGACAGCTTTATTATTATATAATGGGCATCGGACACAGCCTCGTAAAATATTTACACTCCGAGTTATACCTTTCATAAAAGAAAAATTGAAATATGGTGTGGACCGCGGGAACATGCCTACTGAATTGATGTATAGTATTTCATCTTTTCTACTTTTTTTAAACAAACTTAATGATATTAGAGATAATGAAGGTATGGAAGAGTGGATGGATAACATCCCAGATTTAATATATGTAGAAATATATGTTCCAGGTTCTATAGAGGGCACCTTCGATAAACATAGTATTGTATTTAATAAGATGAGAGGGAGAGGTGAGAAATTTGGTTTTATTTATAATTTAAATTGTCCCGAAAAAAGAACACTAGAAATTCTTGAAAATCACTTCAATAATGCTAATGGTATATTTAGATTAGAAGGCGATATACAACGCTGTATGCGTAGCGGAATATTAGAAGATACAAGCGGGACAAATATGATACACATAGTATCGCATAATGAAGTGATGCAAGAATTTTTAAATGGGTTTATAGGTAATAGTTTTAGGAAAATAGTAAGACACGATGAAAGTGGTGGGCTAGAACCTGCTCCCGAGGAAGAGACACAGTCCCCCTTGGTAAGAGGTGAACTTGAAATTTTATCATCATCTTATTTAAAATCTGTGGGAAAACAAAATATATATTCTTTTGAACTGGGAAAATCAGAGTTACCCGAAGTACTGGCTCTAAAAAATAAATATTACATTAAGATGGGAGAGGTAATTCCTGAACAACAGAGTGTAGGTGGTGTTTATCTAAACACAATTTATGAAGGATATGTATCAGAGGGTGGTACATTCTCACTAAATAAAGAACAAGGTATTTGCATTGAAATACCACCAGGAAAAATATTAACATGTCCCTGATAAATTTTATCTTTTCATTTTCCTAAACTATTTAAATTTGATTTAAAATTTATCTTATAAGAACTAACTATAAGATAATTATTAATATGGCGAAACTTTCAGTAATGCTCGCAAAAGAATATGAACTTGGTTTTACAATCAAGAAAGATACATCTAAATACTCTAAACCCCCAAAGGGATGGATTATGTCCGAGAAGTTTGATGGATACAGAGCTCTCTTCAGATATGAAGAGGTTGATGGTGTATTAGTCGGTAAATTCTATTCTAGAAATAATAAGTCTTTTAATGCCCCTGAATGGTTTTTAGATTCTATGCCTCCACCCCATTTACTTGGTGATAAAATTCTCGATGGTGAGTTATGGGCTGGTAGAGATAATTTTCAACTTATGGGTATTGTTCGTAAGAAAGTTCCTATTCCTGAAGAGTGGTTAAATATTCAGTATCAAGTTTATGATATTACTAATGGTGAAGGTGGTTTTGTAGATAGATTAAAGACTCTTAAACGTATTGTGGAATTCACGGGTAAATCCTGGTCTCTACGTCTCAAGAATGAAGAATTTTATATCCCAGAAGGTGTAGAAATATCACCGCCTCTCGTATTTGCTATACAGAAGCGTATTACAGATGAAAGCATGATGAAAAGTTTTTATCAAAATATCATTGATAATGGTGGAGAGGGTATTATGATAAAACACCCACTATCCACATATGAAAATGGTAGATCAAATTATATGCTGAAATACAAACCTGCTTTTGATAGAGAAGCGGTCATCATTGATTATAAAATGGGAGATCCCGATAGTAAATACAAGGGTATGTTAGGTAGTTTTATTTGTAGACCATTAATTAACCATGATACATATATGAGTGTTGATGAAGATGATAATCATATCTTTACTCTTTCAGGTATGGATGATAAGATTCGTAAGAATTATCTAAAATCTCATCCAAAGGGAACAATTATCACTTATGAATGTTCGGGGTTCACAGATAAAGGAGTTCCTCGATTTGGTAGATATGTTCGCATTCGCGATGATGTGGTATTAAAATCCCATACTTCTACAAATAATAGAGAGAAGCTAGACCGAGTCTTAGAGATATTTATCTATCTTGAGAAATATTACAAAAACAATTATGATACTTTTAGAGCAAAAACTTATATGGGATTAAATAAAATTCTTAAGAGTTTAACTTCTGATAGTGATTTAGAACCTGTTAACCTAAAAAAGATTAAGGGTATCGGTCAAGGGACAATTGATCGTATTAAAGAAATTATAGATACAGGGACTCTTCAGGATTATGAGAAACTTAAAGATAAGAAATCACCATTAGAAGAATTTTTAAAGATTCATAAAGTAGGACCACAATGTGCTAAAAAGTTGGTCAGTGAAGGATTTAAAGGGGTAGATGATCTTAGAAAATGTGAGAATCTCAAAGATTATCTAAATGATACACAGATTAAGGGTCTTCACTATTATGATGATATGCAAGTTAGAATTCCATATTCCGAAATTCAAAAGCATGAAGTTTATCTCAAAGATGTATTAAATAAGATAGATCCAAAAGCAGAACTAACTATCGCTGGTTCCTATCGTAGAATGAGACCTGATAGTGGTGATATAGATTTACTACTCAAATCTTCTAATAAGCGTATTTATGATACTTTTATTGATACTTTAGTACAAGAAGGTTATTTAACTTGTCAACTTGCGAGGGGATCTAAGAAGTATATGGGTATGGGTAAGATTGATTCTTCACCTTGTCACAGGAGGATTGATATTATGTATACGAAACCAGAAGAATATCCATTTGCTATCTTGTATTTTACTGGTTCGGGGGATTTTAATGTAAGAATGAGAGAAGATGCTTTAAAACAAGGTTATACAATGAATGAATATAGTATTAAACATACTGATAATAAAGAGAAAGTAGATAAAATATTCTTAGAAGAAAGAGAAATCTTTGATTTCTTAGGATATGAATATCTTAATCCTGAAAATAGGATTCAGTAAAAATATTTAAAAAGTATTAGTTAATTATTTTAAAATGACAGATTTAAGAAGTAGTCTTTATAATATTAATGAAAGCGTTGATGTTTTATATAATACAAAAAAGAGATGTTGTAGTATGGGGATGATAAAATGTTTAGGGAGTATAATTTTTTTATCGGGTATTAGTGGAATATCATTTTTATTAGGCATAAAATATCAAAATCATTTAGAAGATAACGACGGATCATTATAAAGATGTATCCTCAAATGAATACAAATGTTGATTATAGTTTATTAACTAATGATATGACCAATGATAATAAACGTTTATGTAAAGACTTATGTAAAGTCGGAATATGTTTAACTTGTTTTTGTAGTGCTTACTTAATATTATTTTTAGGGATTATAGATGATGAATTAGATATGGATATTATGAATATGACATACTTTTAATATCATATTATGAATATGACATACTTTTAATATCATATTATGAATATGAAATATTTTTAGTATGAAATTATTTTAATTCACGATACTGAGTTAATTCATAAGGATTGTATATACAAGTTTCTTTATGTTTATATAAATCTTTTTTCTTTTTAAAGTATTGTTTGCAGTGTGGGCAAGCATTCGTTAAAATATTTTTTTTCTTTTTAGGAAAACAACAATTCCACATTATTTTTAAATTAATAAATAAATTTTTAATTAAAATTTTTATCTATATTAAATTAGTGTTTAATTAATATGGGAGTATTAAGTGCGGCTAAAAGTCTCGGTAAATTTGCTAAGAGATTAACTGAAATAGCCCAAAGTGTTGGTGAAAGAGGTCGTACCGGTATTGGAAAAATAAGTGATTTATTAAAAGGTCATATGGGCGATGTTTTAGAAGCTATGAATAAAAATAAGGGTAGATCAAAATCTTTATCCGATAGTAAAAATTTTTTAGGGAAAGCTAAAAAATTAGGGAAGGGTGCAGGGAATTTTGCTAGGAAACATCCTAAAATAATCGGAGCAGGTTTAGGGGTAGCAGGTGCTTATATATATCATGAAACAAGTGAAACATATGAAGAAGCAAAATTAGAATGTCAAGAAACTTGTCAGGGTTTCAATAATATTAATATTTCAAAGCATAAATATGATCAGATTGTAAATTTACTTTATTGTAGAGATAGTGATGATCCAAGTAAACCTTGTTCATCATTTAATGGTGGGGGGGCACCAAATGGTGAGATTACATTAAATACATGTCCTTCAACATGCACAGATATAAGAGGTATTCAAAATGATGAATCCACCGAACAAGATACACATATAAATTCTATGTTATATGGTTCTTGTAATATTAAAGATGGAGATCATATTTATTGCGATTATCCGAAATATAAAAAACACGATAAAACTCTCGGTGATTTCGGTGTTCTTCCATTGGATAAATATAAGACTGATTGTTCTAATGGTTCTGATTGCCCTGATCCGGGATCACCTGAAAATCAATTAGATAAACAATTTAGAGATCCATGGCATGCTTATGCTTCGATGAGGGCATTAGCGGCAGTAGAAGCGGCGGGCGTTGGAGCAGCTGCTACTGGAGTCGCCGAAGCATCAACTGGCATTGGAAAAGTAATCAAGGATGTTCCCGGTTCACATGTATTGCCAGCCGTCGTTGGCGGAGTAGCAGCTGCTACATCTAATGCATTAATTCCCGATGATTTCCCGGGACATTGTCTACATAAATTATTTGAACATTTTACTAATGAAGATCCTAATAGTTTACATAGTGGAGAAGAAGTATTAAGCAATGATGAACCATATAAATACATAAGAAAATGCAAAGGTCCTGCTAATTCAGATACGATAAATTTTGGACCCGATGCCAGTGGTAACGTCCAAAAATGTAATTTAGCAACTGGTGAAATAACAACGGGGTCCAATAATGGTGAAATAGGGACGTGTGTTGCATGGAAGAAAACACCCCCTGATGGAGATGGTAAATGTTTACCAGCAATGCATAGTGTTTCTTTTACTACCGTAAAAGAAGGGGGAAGTGAAATATTAGGTACATCAGTATCTAATGTTGTTGGTTCTGTAGCAGGTAGCGAAACCGGGCAATCTGCAAGTGATTTATTGGGTTTTAGTCGCGAATGCTTGGATATAGATAATAGTAGTGATTGTAATAACCATCTTTATTGTTATTGGACACAAGATGGTGGTGAATCTGATCCAGATCTAGATAACATATATTTTTGTTTAAATGATAAGAGTTTAATAAATATTCATAATGGTATTTTAGAGAATGATGATGATGCATATTTAATAAAACGAACAGCAAGTAATCAGGATGTATCAGGTGAATTAAGTGAAGATTATGATAGCATTAGAGAATTTAATAAATATTCTGGTGGTGCCGAGGGTAATAAAAAAGAGATTGATATAGGTGATATATGTAATAATTACTGTAATAATTATTTATGTCATGAACCTTATCTTAGTCTTCCATTACTCCCTGGTATGGAACACGCGGGCGATTATTTAAAATTAGTATGTGCTATAATCGTAAAATTAATATTTTCACTTTTTATAGGTCTGATTATATTTTTCCTGCCCGCTTTTTTTCGTATTGTGGCAGCAATGTTTAAAGGAGAGAGTTCACCTGCAACAGACACCGCTTCTGGGACTGGTTCTGGTTCTGTTCCTGGCCCTGTCTCTGGCCCCGGCCTCATGATATCTTTAATAAAGGGATTATTTTGTTCTATTATTTTATGTGGTATTTTAGTATTTACCCCCGGATTAAATGATACAACAAATGAATTAATTAAACCAATTACAGAAAAAATGGTAGAATATATAACAGGAAATGAAATGATAGATATATTTTCAAATGATTCGTTTTTAGGTATATTTAGCGGAATAATATAATATTATTAATATTAATATAGTTTTCAAATGGATGTTTTAGATATATATGATCATTCAAAGAAAATATTATATATAATACTCGCTTATTTAATATTAATGTTAATATGGAATATAGTAAGGTTTCAAATATTATATATAGTAAGTTATTCGATATATATTATAGTATTATCAATTATAATATATAACATCGATGATTCTATAGAAGCAATTGAAGAGAAATTGTGTTTAATATTTATAAAAAAAATTGATGATTTTAACAGTAAATATACACACAATGATGGTGATAGTGGTGATGATGGTGATGCTCCTCTTTTTACGCGCGATGATATTAAGGGACTTGAGCGTTTGTACGCCTGTGGATGCAATGAAACAAAAGATGTTTATTTAAGACACAAAAATAGACCTGAGAATAAAAAGGGCAGTTGGAAAAATACTAGTGGAGAAATAGAATCAAAAACTTATATGGAAGAATATGGTGAGATTTGTAATGATACAAATAAATGTAAAGTAGAAGATAGACCTCTTGAAAGATGTATTGATGATAATAGTTGTCTTTATCCGGGCATGGTATGTTATAAACATCCTAGTTTTAAAATACCTGTATCTGAGGGTGGAAGAATGAATATATCACCGGATTTAAAGGGAGTATGTATATTACAATCCAATATAAATCATTTAGAAGAAATTATTGATACTTATAATGAATCTTATTGTGATCCATTAGATGGTGATGGTGGTATTGATTATAATTGTAGTAATCCTTGGGATCATCGAGAAGGACATGGTTTTTTAAATACAGAAAGGGATATTTTAGGTAATATAAGTGGTAGGAGTTTAGGGGCATATGATGATATATCTATATGTTATCACCCTTCTAAAGAAAAAGTTACTGTATCGGGTTTTGATGAAAAAAATCTAAAATATATACGCGGACCAGGTACTGAATGCTGTATCGCCAAAGAAGAAAAAGGTAATCATCAATCTGATAGTTTATTAGAAGCTTTAATGAAAAATCCGGGTGAATTAATGGATATATTAATGGAGACAGTGTTTTACGAATTAATGGAACAACTTGCTGTAAGGGGTTTGGTAGGATTAATTCGGAAAGGACCAGAATTATTAAGAGCATTAAAGAATTCGGGAAATACCATAAAAAAAATGTATGATGGAATCAAAAGTTTACTTACTGCCGAGAATAAGGCCGCAAAGTTAGCTACGATATTAAAAGATTTATTGGGTAAATTTAAAGACGGATTTAAGGCATTAAATGATATGAGAAAAGTAGCAGTAGCAAATGCAAAAGAAAGCACAAGACGCGCTTTAGAAAGACAACTAGCAAGGGCAGGCACTAGGGCAGCCGAAAATATGGGTGAAACTGTAGCAGGTGAGGCATTGGCGGCCGGCGCTGAGGCTGCTGGAGAAAAAGCATTAGCAAAAGTTGGTGAAAAGGTTGCTGAAAAAACCGCTAAAAAAATGTCACAAAGAGTATTAAATCTTGTACCTGGAGTAGGTCAGATTTTAGCAGCAGTACAGATGATAGGATTAGTTATGGATGAAACGGGATATGGTGGTTATGAAAATATATTTAAAAATAGAGAAATAATTGAGACAATGTCTGAACAAACTGAAGGCTTGATGATTAAAGCAATGAAACTTAAAGATAAAGAACCGCCTTACTGTGTTGATTTACCAAATACTTTTTTTTCTGATGAAAATCATAATGAAGGGTCTACTTGGCCTTTTAATATGGATGAAGTTCAAAGTAGTGATAAAGAGAATTGTCAACTTTTAGTAGATATAATTAGATATCTAAAAGAAGAAGGCGATAATATAATGGTTCATATGTTAACAGGACAACTACAAAATTTTACAGATTCATTTCAAGATGAAGAAACAAGTGATACTATTGTGAGTGAATTAGATGGATTTACCGACAGAACGGATTCTAATGTCGAAAATGATTTAAGTGATTATTTCACTGAATACTTAGCAAGTTATACTCACTATCATTATACAAAACAACAAGCAGAAGAAAGGGATCAAAAAATATATGAAGCCGTTCTAAGTAAAACTAATTTAGTTGATGATTCTAGATATAAATCTGTAACAAATACGGGTGTTTATTATAATGATGATGCATTAATTTATTTAAATAAAGAATTATCAAGTGAAGAATATTCAGGTATTTTACTTACTAAAAAGGCTGTTGATTTATATAATAGATATCGTAATCTTAGAGAAGGACAGCAATATATTGTTTTTTCAAAATACTATTATGATATTTCTTATATTGAACCTAATTCAGATTATCCAAATAATGAAAAATTACATCTTAAAAAATTAGAATTAAGAAATTCAAGATTATTTTCTGATTCACAATATAGTTTTTCAAGTAATAATCCAATATTTACTAAAGGGATGTCTCAAGTAACACAAATGAATGATTTAGTCAATGTTTGTCAATATGGTATTAAGTTGGGTGTAGCAAATTATTCAGGGCCGGGTATAAACGGTATGGTGCGGGCTGCTGATGGATTAGGTATTAACGGGAATGATTTAGGTGAAACATGGTTAAAGGGTGGCGAACATCCTGAAAATGAACAACCATTTGGTTATTCTGGTTTAAATGGATATGATAGTTGTAGAGACGATTGCAAAGAAAATTATATGGCAGATGATGTAACAGAAGAGCGGGCTAAAATGAGATTAGAAAATTATAATAATAGAATAATGTCTTGGAATTATGCTGATAAAAGTAGATGGGCAGACAAAGGTGATACCGATCAAAAAAGTAGTGCTTTAATCGCTGTTTATAATGATAATCCCGGTTCACATGCCGAAGTTGTAGATCATGATAATCGTATTTGTCATATAACTGGAAATTATTGCGATAGAGCAGGTAATTTAGATGGAAAATGGAGAATTCCATTTGGAGGCAGTAGAAGTTCACAAAATAATTATTTTGAGCAGTCTTATGGTAGTAATCATAGGGAATATAATGATTGTGAAGCCAGTGGTGTTCATGAAGCTTTTTCAGCTGTGTTTGGTGAATCTATGACTAGTACAGTAGCAAGGTGGTTTACATAAATTATTTATAAGTTTAAATTTATATTTTAATAGTTTATCTATTTAATAAATGGGTCAAACTCCAAGTAAAGATGCTCAATATGCCGAATTATATTCTTCTTATATTCAACAACAACAAAATCTTATTATGCAACAGCAATCTCAAATAAATAGTCTTTATCAAATGAATTTAGAATCTCAACAACAAATGCCAGCAAATATGTTTTTTCAAAGTGATATGAATCAACAACAAGGTTATCAACAACCTTTGCCCCAATTACCATCGGCAAAAACTAAATTAGATCCTTATAAAATATTAGGAATCGGTAAAAATTATGATGAGAAAACTCTAAAAAAAGCTTATTTAAAAAAAGCAATGAAATCACATCCCGATAGAGGCGGAACTCCTCAAGAGTTTCAACAAGTATCTATCGCTTTCACTGTTTTACAAAAGAAATTAAAAGAAAGTGAAAATAATCATAGTCATACAGAATTAAGGGATTCAGCGAGGGATTATTATACTCAACAATTAAATCAACCCAAGGTTAATGTAAATATGACTGAAAATTTTGATGTTGATGTTTTTAATAAAATTTATGAACAAAATAAAATACCCGATGTATATGATGATGGATATGGAAATTGGATGAGTGATAATCCAGCATTAGAATCGGGTCAGCAAAAATTATTTCAAAATGGATTTAATAAAGATATGTTTAATGCTACGTTTGAAAATTATAAAAGAGAAATGAGCCAACGAAATCCTCAGAATCAGTTAGTTAAATATCAAGAACCCGAAGTAAAAATATCAATGTCAAATTCTGATAGTATAATGACTTTAGGTCAAGGTAAAATTACAGATTTTAGTGGTAATTCAGATAACTTAGCTTATACTGATTATAAACAAGCATTTACAGATGGTTCCACTTTGATTGATATTAATAGTGTTGATACATCGAAAAGAGCGAATAGTATCGGTGGTGTTAAATCACAAAGAAGTAATATATCTTATACTATGTCTCAAGAAGACCAAAGAGTATATGCTCAAAGACAACTCTTAGAACAGAAACGGGAAAGAGACAGAATAAATAGATTAAATGTCTATGATAAACAGCACGGGGAAGCATATGAAAAAATACATAGTATGTTACTCAGATAATTCTACGACTATTCCTCCGAATCTTGCTTCTCCTGCACAACACTTACGATTATTTATATAACATTCATGCTCTTCACCTTTAATATCATTTACAATTGATATAAATCCAC
>JACKZZ010017156.1_pt1 | contig 14297 bp, 8 predicted proteins | sample 8027871 | NCBI WGS metagenome assembly JACKZZ01 (sample SAMN15724774, study PRJNA655200) | protist metagenome | isolation source: fluorescence activated cell sorting (FACS) single amplified genomes of... | place: USA: West Boothbay Harbor, Gulf of Maine | collected 2000-07-19
ACCCCGATAGTTATTCACGCTCTACGCTCGCTCACAACAGATATCATTGGAAACAAGGATTTTTCCTTGTCTTACGGTCCCTAAATATGGCGGTTTCTCGTATATTAGAGGGTTACTTCATGACTTCCCTACAACATGTTTTTATGCCACCAAAACAAGGTGATATTTAGCCCATTCATTTTTCAGTGGCTGATAACTATCATAACTGTCTGATGAACAAGAGACGCAAATTTGTGGCCGAATTGGAGTGGGTACGGTCGGTAATCTTGGAAGACGAACAAGCTATGCAATTAGGGAAACGTATCTGCCAGGCTTCTCCGTCGCCTCAGCAATTGGAACAGGAATATGCAGATAATGGAACTCAGACTGTATCGAATGCAGTACTAGACGTTGTTGAAGACAATTACGGTTCTGTTTCCAGCTCTGCCCTATATGATGATTGGTTAGTCCCATCAGTGCAAGGGACCTTGACCTCGTATCCCAGAGGTTTGTCCTGCCATGATTCGATACATCATAAATTCGTACCGATGTTCATGTATGTGTGTTCGTGCTACTTATATCATGACAGATAGCCCTGACAGCAATTACTGGGTAAATCACGCCTCGTCCCATTTCAACCAAGAACACTCTTCCAACAACCATATTAGTAGCATCAATACTGACACGATGCGTAAAAGAGAAAACGATTTCCCGCAATTCGTTCATGGAGAAAATTTTGAGGTGGTGGACCTACTCTGCTGTCCTTCGTCAACCGTCCGCCAAATCCAGCAGGCGGCTCTGGTGGACATGCTGCTCATTGCTCCCGAAGGGAAGAGTTATCCCACCTTTAAAATCACAGTGAATGGTGATGCTATTAGCAATAATGCTGATGCCACGAGAGACGCGGAGGGCGACAATAGTGGTGCGTGCCCAGACCCATTCAAAACGGTGTTGCTGCAAGGGAAAGCTTGTTGGGAGCAGCCGATGCTGCAATCCGAGCGGCGTCCAATGCAGCCTCCAAGACAACGATGACAATTGGGACAGCAGAAGCGGCGGCGACTACATCTGGAGCCACAACGGCAGCGTTGGTCTCTGCTGCACCAGCTGAACCCGTTGACAACGACCTGGGACTCCTTGAGAAGACCAACATCCTACAGCAGCAACAACAGCAGCAGCTGGCGAGCTCGACAGGGGCCTACTCGTCGGCCAGTAGAAGCGGTGGCAGTGGAAAGAATGAAATGCAAGTGGTGACGGAGAGATCGTTAGCTGCAAATGTTCTGGAAAGTGGCTTTGAAGAAAATGAGGCGGAGACGGCTCGTCAGCAGATGAGGCAGTCTGTTGCAGCGAAGGCTGGGGTTGCTGAACAAGTACTAGTTCACGGTGATAATGGCGCCAGTTCTGGCGAGCAGAACGAAGATGAGGACGACGAAGAGGTAGAAGTGTATTTAACTGAGGAAAACTCTTGGAAGTATTTAAACATCGTGAATGGACCGTTGCTAACCGCCGCACTGGGAGTGGTGGTGGACAGCCTCACTCCCAGCGACGCAGCAGAACCAGTCGCGGGCGAGGCTCCGTCTGGGCGTTGTGTCGCCTCTACTGCTGCTGCTGCTGCGTGTGCTACTGCATCTGGGTCTGGCGCGATGATGGAGGAGCCGCGAGAACGTTCTGCCGAGCTGTCTTCCGAATATAGTGGGGTTGAGATCGAGCAGAAGCAAGAGTCTGCACAGGCAGCGGACGGCAATGCTGCTGAGATGACCGAGGATAGTGTTAATAAACCGTTCAGCTACGAACTCTCACCTGAAGTGATGAGGGTTATCTCGGCCGGTGTGCAGGTGTACCTAAAGAATGTAGTGGAGAGATCGACCAAGTTCGCCAATACCCGAGTCAACAAGAACTCGTACAATTCTTACGACGCCTTGTCGCGCATGATTGGGGGCTATGGTCGCGGCTCCGCGCTGCCCGCCAACCAGTCCAACATTGGCATAATGTGGGGGCCGGACGTGGCAGCGCAGCTGGCTGGGGACGAGAAGCGTGCGCGCAGGGCGGTGAAGCAAATGTCTAGAGAGGCAGAGCTGAAGCTCAAGGCGGAAATGACTGTGGTGGACGAGGAAACTTTGGCCCAACAACAGCAGTCTGGTGCAAAGCGGCGATACTCGACGTCTGTGGCGGCGGCAACCGCGGCCATGTCGGCTGCCGCAGCGGCTGCAGCGGCGGGAACTGCCGATGACGCGTCGGCTGCATTGGCCGGCATTCCCTGGTGGGTCAAAGACGAGGCAGCAGAGCACGCAGGCATGCTGACAGTTGAGCAACAGGCGGATGCGCGCTTCAAGTTGCAGGTAGCGCACAAGTACGGCCTGGGGCCGGCCAACGCGGAGGTCAATCCCGCGGCAGCCAGGAAGGCCAAGGGAAAGAAGCAGGCGGCGGCAGCGGCGGCGGCGGCCGCCGCTCTGTTTGCCGGCGCGTTGCCTCATACGGCGGCAAGTGATGAAGAATATTCCGAAGACGAAAGCGAGTTCTTTCCAACTGCAGCAGCTCCCCATTTACATAGTAGTAGCAACAATAGTAACAATAGTGATAGATCTAAAGGGCCGTACTGGGAACCATGTCCTATCAAACCGAAAGAAAAATATCTCATCACAGATAAAGACGTCGTGTCGGCGGTGGAGCGAGGTACAGTGGTTAAAAAGAGCACGTTTTCCTATGGGCAGGCGGTGGGGCGTGGGGCGGTGCGTAATAAGCTTGGGCTCCAGTGCAGCTACCGACTGGGCCCCGGGCTACCAGTACCACAACCTCAACCAGTGCCAGTGCCGGTGCCATCCCCTGCTATCACTGCAGCCACGGCCACTGTCGACGTGACCGCTACAATTAGCAGTACGGATGGCAGTAGTAGCAATACATAATAGAATTGCTTGGTAGGAGTGATACTTAGGATTCCAGTCCCAATAAACGCTAAGAACAGGGCTAGTATTTAGACCATTTACCTATATATCGCTCTGTAAGGCGTAGCTAATGGTGATTCGGTCAAGAGTACTTATAGATGTCATTAGCAGGCTTCGTTGTGACATATTGTAAGTAGTCAGCCAAAACATGCCTTTAAGTGTGAAAAAAAACAATTCCACGATGTTGATGTGATACAGTTATTGATATTGATGCACAACATTCATCAGAGGACAATAAACTACACTACACACCATATTATATACTACTATATATTCAATGTAGTATATATATATTTCTTTTCTTACGGTAACAGATCTAACATTTATTTAGCCAGGCTACTTCGTTCCTACCGAACCACGATGAAGTAATAAGGGTACAAGCTGATGAGACATACCAAGATGAAGTGCAAAGCTAATTCTGCGTCGGCAGATGGCCACACATTGGGATATATATATATATATTTAAACAAGATGTGAGATACAACTGCCCATTACTGTGTAATCACCCCTCAACCGAACCCGTGAGGTGTTTACATTCTTGGCGCATAGAACACAGTCGTCCGAATACTATAAAATGCTCTTAAACTGCAAATGCCCCGGGATATGGTTTGATCTGTCCCGTGAGCTTGTTAGCACCCGCTGGAAGGTTGAAAGCGACAAGGAACATTAAAACGGAATCTTTATTTCTTACTTTTCAGTAAACTCCACTTTCTTGTTTTCTTGCAATATGCCCAGAACCTTTCTATACACCACCATGCTGCACCCGTTACTGATAAACGAACGCATTAGCCCTGGAAGTATGCCGCGATACATACTACCCGACTTGAAATTGCGACGTAGCAGCGATAAAAAACTCTGGCCCTTGTAGTGTCCACTCTGCATCTGCGACTTGACCACGTCCATCGGCCAGATGGTCAACCAGGCCAGGTTGGCACATATAGCACCACTCCAAAATGGACCCAGCCCTCCCGGTACAATGACAGTGCTCAAGTCCATATAGATAACAAATGCACTGAACAAGAAAGAGTTGCGAGTGAGCGTGGCACCACTGCCATTCAGCAACTGTCTGACCTTCCACTCCTTGTATACTTGGCGCCTTGTCTTGATGAACTCAAAGGGCCCCTCCACCAGCCCTCTCCCTATGCCCCCAGCAAAGCCGGCAAGCACCACTTGCGGGTCTAGAATACCAAGAAAACGCTTCTCCGTGGCACCGAAATGGTCTATCTGTGCTTTCTTCACATTTTCGTATACTCCAAACTGAGCACTGCGCATAAGCCCGCCGCCAACAACGAGTGGCAGTCCCCCCCTGTACAGGCCCATGTACCCGTCAGCCATGATGATACTTCGGGCAGTACTGACCATCCCTGTAGAACTGCTTGACAGGGCCTGTTGCCGTGTTTTCAATGTATCCAAAGGCTGGCCGACGATGACTGTTGTAATACCGTAGGCACACCCAGCGATGAAATTATCGAAACTCATCGATCAACGAGTGTGTGTTAGAAGACGAAGGTTAGGGGAGAACAAAGGTATAGAGGAGTTTGAAAGAGAAGACATTTCCAACATGTATTACACATTATTATACACAGAGAGATCGGAGAGTGTACACATACAGAGTGTACATATATACACACGCGGCCCCCTCTCTTTTCCTCTCTCTCTCTCTCACATCTCTCTGTCGACTGCAAAATACAGAGTCGGCACAGAGAGTGCAGTCCCCGCAGTTCTCTTGGAGTTAAAACATTGAATTTTAATGGTGTGATGTATATGTACTATGTCGAAATCTTCGTTCAGGGGAGTATTCAAGTACGAGGAAGAACAGGAGGACTGGAAGCAAGCCGTTAGAGAATTTCCGAACAAAATCCCGAGATTCACTGCTAAGGCTGATGCCGAGAAATTTGTATTACAGCATGCCAACTCGGGTTCAAATCCCGACTTCAACACGTTGTACCATAGCATCACTACTTTAGTATCATGGGAACAAATTACTAAGCATTTATTACCCAAGATTCGTGAATATAGAAATGCGCCCGTAACTGATGCACCTGCGGTCACCAGCCCGCCAATGTCTTATCCTTCCCATTCCCCAATGGGAACAGGAGCTGATATTGACGGCGTTGATTCCTATCTCCAATCACGATTGAACCTACCTATTCACAGGAAGATGTCGAGCGAATCTGTACTCAACACGCTGAAGTACTTGTTCTTTCATATGCGGTGCGGTATCTATGTCATGATTAAAGACAATGAGGTGGCTATATTCTGTCCCTTTGTCAACAAAGACTATGAAAATATATGGCGAGGGGCTCTGAAATATGACAGTGCAGATGGCACGGTTGAGAGGTACTACGATGACAAGGCGACAGAACTTGGACGGGAATTTACCGAGAAGGCGCTCTCGGACCAGGCCAATTGGTGGGCGAATGGAAACATTATTTGCAATTACGTGACCAGCAAGAACGAAGGCGATAGTAATCAATATCTCGGTGATCACTTTCTATTGCAGCTGAAGGACATGTTCTCTGATTTGTGCAGCAACTGTACGGTTCCCGACTGCGAATTCTTCATCAATAAGCGAGATTATCCCCATATCAAGTTCAACGTATCTATAGCGCGGGGTATTCCTGTGGAGCCCTATGGCTTCATTTTTGACCGCGACGACAAAGATCCAGAGCAGGATCTGCCCTTGATGCGCCATCTCTACAGCAGCTATGCGCCCGTTCTCTCGTTTTACACGTCCGATCGCTTTGCAGATATTCCCATCCCTTCCACAGAGGACTGGGAGGCTGCTTGTGGAGAGGTCTTTCCCGCCTCCTTCGTCTGCTCTGAGCGCGCTGAAGACGGCAGTTGGAAGCCGTACCCGTCTCGAGACCTGTTCACCGCGGCTAATCTGAAGAAATTCGAGACGCCGTGGGCGGAAAAAGTGAACACGGCGTTTTTCCGAGGCACGGCAACGGGTGGCGGCACGACTCCGGACACCAACCAGCGGCTGCACCTAGCCATGCTGAGTGAAAAGTGGTCGCACTCAAAGCACATGTTCACGACTGACAACACTGCTGCTGCAGCTGCAGCTGCTGCTGCTGCTGCTTCTTCTGCTGGAGTGGCCGCAAATGCCATCGCTTCCAAGAAGATGGTGCCGTATTTGGATGCGAAGATCACCGGGTGGAACACAAGAGACAAAAAAATCGCTTCGAGCAGCATGACGTATATTCGACCCAAATCCTTTCCTTTTGAGAACAAGAAAAATTTGAAACTAAATTACGTCCCTATTTATAAGCAAGCATCGTTTAAGTATCTTATTTACGTCGAAGGTCACTGTGCTGCATGCCGGTATGGCTTTATGATGCAAATGGGATCCGTAATTCTTAAAGTCGAGAGTAAGTGTGTCGCGAGTGAAATTTGGTATTTCCCTCTACTGCAGCCGTACGTGGATCATATTCCTGTGAAAGCGGATCTAAGTGACTTAGAGGAAAAGCTAAAGTGGTGTCACGAGCATGACGAGGAGTGCGCTGTTATCGCAGCCAATGCTCAAAAGCTCTACAAGCAGCGCGTGGGGATAGCTGGCATCCGCAGCTACCTCCGCAGTATTTGCCAGGGCATTGCGCAGCGCTCTGTGGGAGTGCCTTCATGGGCCGCGGCGCCGCCGCAACCCCGCCCCGTGCCGTGCACTGGGGCCTCAGGTACCGCCGGAAGCTCCTTTTGCTACGATAATGAGGACGGCCAACGCTCTTTGTGCGTGTACTGCGAAGCTGCCTCCAAAGAACTGGCCAAGAAGAGGACGCAGGAGCAGCACCGCCTGCAGGACATAGATGGTGACGGTGGAAAATCTGGACAGAATCAATTACAGCAGCATGAGGAGGCCACGGCCAAGAAGCGCCGGATGCTTAAGGAGCGGATGAAGCAGAGGAAAGCAGCTGGAGCGCCGCTGTAGACTTAACAATACTCGTATATTATTTGTTAATTGTAGTATCTGCGCATAGCAACAGCAACTACTTGTGCGCTGTGCCGGTGCGGATGTGTAGGTCGTTGGCTACATCTGCAACAGCTCTGTCTGGCGCTGATTTCATGTTAGGAGCACCTGAAATTAAGTTACACTATAATAGTGCTAGAATACTAGAGTGGTTGCTTGTATACTGCTGGAGGCTACTATACATATGTAATCTTAAAAACAAATTTACCTACTTATATATATGTTATCATTACCGCAACAACAGAGAGTATCAACACTGTTCAATATATATACTACTAGCATCGAAGATGACTTGATAGTAGGCAATACTATGAACGCACTACAAATGTGACTGCGGTAGTATAGTTTTTGTACCGCAGCGACCACGAATATGCTGTCCCTGTTAGTACCGATCGTTGCGCACCTGTGTCCAACATCTCTCTCCTGTCCAGCACCGATATATACGTACTAGTCCAGGCCAGCAATGGACCTGAGTAGGAACATGTTACCTTCCTCCAGAGGCATGTCTTTCTCCACGGCACACCGACAAATACCCGGGATATCATCCTGCAGGCCCAGGAACTCCGTCAAGTAAACCAAGAGGTGGAAGTCGGCCAGTACACCGTTCAGGGTCCAGCCTTTCTGCCCCACTTTGTTCAACTGCGCCTTGATGTCGTCGCGTGTCTGCATACTGTCAATGCGATTGGCTGGGGGGAAGAAATTAACCAGGAAATCGGACTCAAACTGCTCGATTTTTCCGAGAATGAGGAAATAGTTGATAGGAATTTCCTTGACACTACGTCTTTCCACCAGACAAGTAAAGGTGGGATTCACCGAGACATTACCTAAATTCGCACTCACCCCAATGACCCCCTCTGCAGTGAGTTCCATGCACTGCTTGGTCACCTGGTAGGCCTCCACCTCACTCAAACCGTCTTCGCCTACAGTCACGCGAATAGTAGCGAAAGTTGACTCCTCAATGCCTTGCGCAAACTCCAGCTGCTGTTCGGCTGTGAACAGCACTTCTGGGCCCGAGAAGAAGAACCCCTTCTCTCTCGGCGGGTGAGCAAATATCCAGCCTACTTTCTTCATCCCCAACATGTCTGCAATAGCCTCCACGGCATCGGCCTTGGGGTCGGAGAGCAACGTGAAAGATGTGTCGGTGGTATCCTGTGGAGGCTCGTATATACATTCTACCTTCACCGTCTTGTCCTCCAACACTCGACCGTACAAATACCCAACCCGCATGATCCGGAAGTCAAAATTACGCACGTACATCTGAAAGCTATTAATGGCGCTCTTATCCACAGACACTATTTCAAAGTGAAACTCCTTCTCAGCCTTCAGGTTATACTCAAACTGTTCGTCCAAAGCAACATACTCGCCTAATGTCCAGTGCTTCTTCATACTGCTCAGAGGCTGCATGCCCGGGCGAAAGCCTTTGGAGTTAAATACACTTTCAATATCCTGAGCGACAATATTCCCTTCCTTGGTAATCTTCTTACCGGTTGCGCTGGCCTCGTGAATACCGGTTTTCTCCGCGTCCACCGTTGTGTATAGCATGTGTCCATTTTGGAGCCGCAGTTCCGACACCGTGGCCCCACAAGGAAGCGGATCCGTACACTTGGCATCGAAAAAGAAGTTCCTATCTTCCATGTCTACTTTGTGTTCTGCTGACAACCGTTGTCGGAGCCTGTCAACAGTGTCTGAAAGGGATACATCTGACAACCGCCAAGTGCCAATCTGGGTTCTGATACGAATTACAATCTTTGACATTATGGCCAACTTCTTCCACAATTGCAACAGCGATTTCAGTACTCGGCAATTAAAATGATAGGCTCTGCCAGTGACTGTAAAACTAAGAAGTATCGATTACATGTGTGCGCACAATAATAAAAATTTTAGGACTTGCTCTGTGTATTTTGTTTGCTCTGTTCACTGTGTGCGGGTGATTTTGATTTTTTGCTCTCTCTCTCAAAATATATAATATATAGAACTCAGTAGACTAGACTAGACTAGACTAGACTAGTACAGGCGCAAACTAACAAACGCAAACAGAAAATTAAATCCTGTCCACTGAACTGTACAATGTTACTATCACAACAACTTGGAATGTCCGAATGTATTCGGAATTGAATACAGATGGCGATGACGAGTGAAACTTGTAGTAACAGCGAGTTGGTCCGGAAAGCCCAATTAGCCACGAAAATACTGCGGCATTTATATCGCGGAGTAGACGGTGCAACAGCTTCATTCCAGTACAGAAAGTCAAATGGTGGGGTTGAAGATGCATCTCTTACCTTTGGAGAAATTGTGCCTGAAAGTTTTGTTCGTATTTTGGCCCTGACGGACTTGAAAGATAAAAGAGGACTCGAGTTTGTAGATCTAGGGTCAGGCATAGGCCGGGCATGCATGTGCGCTGCATTGTCCTCGTACGACTTTCGTTCCGTGCACGGAATAGAAATCATGCAACCTTTATCTGATATAGCGGCAGAGGTAAATCAAAAGTTGCAGGAGTTGTGTGTTACTGTCACCACACCGTCTACGCCGCCTATTACTTCAACTACTGTCAGTCACACTAGTCTCAAAAAATCCCCAGCTGTTACCAAAACTACTGCAGTAAGTGCCACTGAGGATGTTTTACTGGCTGCAGTGCTACCATTGGTGCCTTGTGGCACGGACGACCCATCGAGCATCGCGTTGGATTCGCTGGCGAACAGTCTATGCAAGACCATCGGGCACAAGCAGTACAAGCTGCACATGAAGAGATACAAATCATCGTTCAAGCGCTTCTTGGACCAAAACCCGCAGGTGTTTCGCATTGTGGAGGACACACGCGTTCAACGTGCTGAAGTGCCTCAAAACAGAAGAGAGGTAGAGACAGCAGCCTCCTTATGTATTAGTGCTGAAGGGGAAGAATCGACTACTGTGCTTGCAGCTCCTGCTGATGCGGCTTCCGATGCTTCAAACGTAGATGAAGGGGTTGAAAGTGGTAGTTGTGGAATCGATAATGCAGGCATCCATTGTCTGCCGCAATCTCCCATTTTCGTCCTTAGTGCAGCTGAGCGCGCTCTTCTAGCCAACCTCCCGACAGTGGTACTAGAGTGCGGTGATATCTTTACGAAAGACTGGTACAGAACTGCGGACTTTGTGTATGTTGCATCGCTGCTGTTTTCCGACCAGATGATGGCGCGGCTGTCTGCCCAGGTGCTCTGTATGAAACCGGGGGGCTGGTTCGTGTCATTAAAGCCTCTTGTGTATGAGAAAACGGGGGATGTAGTCCCAACCGGTGTCGTCACCCCTGTTCTTGTCAGTGAGAGTTTCTTCAAAATGTCCTGGCGTATGGCTCAAGTATATATTTACCATATAGTGTCTTCTCCTGTCACATAAAAAGCTTTTAACTAGGTTGTTGTTTTTTGACAGTATCTACAAATAATATGAAGGGGAACACAAACTCAATCGTTATAGTTCACTCTCTGTGTCCTGCGCGCCGACGACCCGACCCCCCGCCGCCCGCGCCCGTGCCCGCGGCCGCCGCGACTCCTTCTTCTTTCAGCAGCCGACGGGCTGCAGGTGCTGTTTGTGTCGCTGTCACTTTTCCCACCGGCAGTAGCACGGCTAGGAATAGAAGCACTCGCACCTGCCGTGCCACCAACCTCCACACTGGCTGCGCCTCCACCGCCACCACCACTTCTGCTGCTGCTGCTGCTTCGGCCTGTACTAGTGTTGCCAGGACTACTGCTCTTGCCGCTCGCACCAGCACCGCTGCTGCCCCTCCTGCCACCATAACCACCCGAGTTCCACATCCCGTAGCCGCCGTCGGAGAGACACAAGCACCCACAGCCAGTGGGGCATTCCTTCTCCTCAAAAGGGACACTGTATTTGCCTTTCTTACTGCCGCCCCCGCCCCCGCCACCAATGCCGCCAAACCACTGCTTCACGTGCTCCGCGTGGCCCCCGTGACCGCACAGCGAGCAGGCAGTAAATAGCCCCTTGACGCGGCACTGACACACACTGCAGGTCTGCGCAAAGTCATTGCAGGAGGTGCACCACATAGTGTGCGCGCTGCTGGCCCCGTATCTCGCGGCGGTGCCGCCATACTTTGGCGAACCAACTCGCTTCTTGCGGTCGACATGGGCGTTGCACGTATTACAGTAGTAGTTGAACTTTAAGTTAAACGCTTCCTGTTCATCTAACGAACGCTCACAAGAACCTCGACTGGCCGAGTCCATATACTTCCGCACTTCAGCAGCCTTAACCCTCTCTCCCCACCGATCTAGCACCTCCGCGTATCGATGCAGCACAGCGTCCATGAGCGTTATAATGGTACTGGTCGGCAGCGCCATCATGGCTCTTACTGCGGACGAAGTAGAGGCAAAGCTTGCGGATAGAGAAGGACCACCACCGCTGACAGCAACAGTTGCAGCAGCAGGAGCCGTAGCAGTTGACTCCTGTACCCCCCACAGCCCACCGCCGCTACTGCCCAATGCACCCACAGTGCCAGCCTCACCGCTGCCCGGAGCGCCGCCTTCATTCATGAGGTTCATGTTCGGACTGAGAAGCTCCACCACCACGGCACTACCGCCCAGTGCGCATATGGCCGTGGCTACCGTCTGTAAGTCATTCAGTGCCAACATATAACCGACCAGCCGCACAAACAACGGTTGTCCAAGACAGCTGTCCAGCCATGACAGGTTCTCTCCGTTGTCCGGCAACGTGTACACGTCTAGAGACACGGCCAGCATCTCCCAAAACTGAGATACACTAGACAAGCCAACGGCCTCACCAGCAGTGACCTGCTTTTCTCTCCGACGCTTTCGCTTCATTTGTAACCGTCTCTGGTGTAAGGCCTTCTTGCTACCCTTGCTTCTACTGCTAATCATTCTTTGTCTCTGGTGGCGCAGGATTCTCTCTTGTTCCTCAGCCCTGACCGCTGCAGCAGCGTTTGCGCGGCAAGCAGCAGCCCGCACAGCCAGCTCCTTAGCCGGCAACGCGAAGTCGTCGCCTTCGGCCAGGGCCAGCGATAGTTCCAGCGCCTGCTGTCTGCTGCCGTCACCGCTTGCAGTGTGACCATCGCCCCCACTGCCAGTGCCGACATTACTACTGTGGCTCTTATATCCACTGAACAGACGCTCAGCAGCTGTGTGCCCGCGGTCTGTGTCACTGTTGTTACTATAATTACTGTTGTTGCTACGTAGACTGGACATAGACTCCTGGTTAATATCAAACTCCCCCGCGACAGCAGCATCGGGGGATGGCAGCAGCAGCAGCGCCGCCGGCAGCGGGCCCAGCGAGTAGGCGGCGGCTAGGCGCCGCTCCCGTCCGTGTAGCGGCAGCTGTACGCTGCTCAGGAAAGCGAAGGAGCGATCCAAGTCCCCTGGCTCCTCCTCGGTCTCCTTCTTGCTCTGTGGCAGATTTTGCTCCTTGTCACCGTCCTTGTTCTTGTTCCTATATCTAGTTTTGTCTTTAGCTTCTTTGCCGGCAGTCGTCATGACCTGCACGGCAGCCAAGGCCGCAGCCAATGTGCGGCTGTGGCGCTCCTCCCTCTCCAGCCTCTCATTCCGGCCCCTCTCATCCGCCGCATCGCTCTCGCTTAGTAGGGTCACACTCACCCGGGAGCCGCTGAGGACACGGCCATCTCCATGGAAGCTCCCGGCACCAGTGCCGCCACTGGTAGGATCGCCCAGCATCGAGAAGCGACCACTAGCGCCCCTGAACAACGCGCCGCTGCTCCCACTGCCGCCGCTGCCGTGACTGCCGTGGCTTCCTACTCGCATGCTGGCACTCCTGGCAGTACCCACGCCCAGTTTGCTGTGTATGTGGTTCATATAGTAGTCACTCCCGCCGCTGCGCGGCAAAGAAGCCATCTGATAGTCGCTACTAGCCAGACCCGGCGTACCTCCTCCGCTGCCACTACCGCTGCCACAGCTGCTGCTTACAAACGGGTCGGAGCCAATCAAAGGGCGCCGCGCGGCTGCCGCCGCCGCCGCTGCGCTCACACTCCCTCCAGTGGACTGCTGACTCACCGAGCTCATGGTCATCATAGACACATTTCGCTCAATTTCAGGTCCTTCGGATGCACAGGGCAGAGACAGCAGTGAGTTCTTGTCATTCGCACCGGATGCAGCTGCTTCGCCACTAGAAGTATGCAGGTTCCTATTATCTCGGTCCTTCCTATTTTTCATTCCATCCTCGTGCATTTTCATTGTCTTGCTTTTCTTCTTCTTTGTCTGTTTGGGAGGCTTTTCGATGTCAGGGTCAAAGGAAAACTGAAAATCCTGTGTGCTCTGATCATCATCTTCTTCTTCATCTTCCTCGTCCACATCATCATCTTCTTCTCCTTCTTTGTTTTCCTCCTCATCATCATCCTCATAGCACGTGCTCTGTGATCTGCTAGCATGACTGCCCGAAGATTCAATAGTGACCTCGCTGTCCCGTCCACTATTACTGCCATTCTTGGCGATGTCACCATCACCGGTGTCTTTGCCGCTACTGCTATTTTTCCACGCCTCTTTTGATTGCGCTTGCAACGTTACTACACGGGACTCTCCTACCTCCTCTTCTGCTTCTTCTATTTTAGCGCTGAAAACATCCGCTGGTGTACTTTTCGCTTCGTCCGCACTGTCAATAGTTCGCACCATGTTACCAATGCACGGCCCCTGCGACGGTTGTCCTGGTTGCTCACGCTGCGGCTGCTGCGCACTGTTACTCAGTCGGTTCTTCTCCAGGATGCGCCGCGCATCCGCTGTATTGGCGTGCATGATTATGGCCACCAGAGCATTGGCATACGATCGATGCTTTCCACCACCAGCACCAGTACCACCTAAGCCACCACCGTCGTTTGCAGTTCCTGTAGCGTTGCGTGCTACCATAGACGCAAAATGTGGCTGTGCAGTCGCCACCACGGCATCTTCATCGGAAAAAACATTGCTGCTCTTCATCTCTGCACTACTCACATTGGCAGCACTGCCACTATCACGACTACTTTTTCTGTGCTTACCTTTACTAACATAAGAAGTAGTATCCAACACCGCGCCGCCGAACAGCACAAGTTCACCACTAGCACTAAATACTCCGCCAGACACACAGGGAAAGGGAACGTGGAACGATTTGCTGTCGATTATATTGCGCAACACAGGATTGGAGGTGTCGTTGTACAGCAGCAGCAGGGCGGCGGTGGCGCCAGAGGCGGCACTGGTCTCCGCTGGCACAGAGGGCGTGCCGTCGCCGCCGCCCGCTGTGCTGTCACCCAGAGACCTCTCATCATCCGGTAGATACGCCCCAGTGGCTCCCAGCTCACCGCCACTTCCACCACTACCAGTCCTGCCGTCGTGCTCGAATCCACCTCTGCCACCGAAAACTGCACTAACCCCTCCTGCATCACTCCCCATATCGACGCCACCGCCACTGTTGATATAGCGCGATGAAGAACC
>JACKZZ010018227.1_pt1 | contig 14293 bp, 21 predicted proteins | sample 8027871 | NCBI WGS metagenome assembly JACKZZ01 (sample SAMN15724774, study PRJNA655200) | protist metagenome | isolation source: fluorescence activated cell sorting (FACS) single amplified genomes of... | place: USA: West Boothbay Harbor, Gulf of Maine | collected 2000-07-19
TCTACTACTGGAGGTATTCTTGATTCTTTCGTAACCTAAAAAATTAGCGGTGTTCTTTTACGTTAAATTTTAATTAATTGTTAGTAAATTTACTCTGAAGTTTATCTAGCCTAGAATCTATAGTCCGGTAAATATTTTCAGAATTATTCTCTACTTGACGGCTAAGGTCGTCCATCTTTGAATCTACATCTTGAATCTCTTTATCAATTCGAAGATGAAGTTGGGTTTGTGTTTCATTTACTTCTTGATAAAGACCCTCTAAAGAGCCTTTTATGTCGTTTATTTTTAGTACAGCCCAAACCATACCTCCAACCATCAGTAAACCGATGACTGTAAGCACACCTTGAACGAATGCTAATGTTTCCATAATTGTATTCCTTTTAGTTTATTCAAAGAACACCGCATATTCTTTCTTTAGCTTGTTTTCTTAACTTTTCTTGTTTATCTTCCCAAGCTTTATACTCATCAAAGTCAACGAAAGGCCAAGGCTCTTCTTTCTGATCCTGAAATCTTTCCCAAAGTGATTTTACGTGTTTATCTTTTTCCATTTATTATCGCTTTCAAGTCTAAAGCTTCCAACATATTCTTGATCCCAGCTGTCTGGGTTAATTAAAGATAGGAAGAAAGAGTCATTTTTCCTAATATAAAGATGGTAAATTTCATCTCTTACTGGTTCAAAATTATAATCTGCTTTATAAATAATATCGTTCCATTGAAACTCTTCTACTAAAGCTTCATATTGTCTCTTTAAGTCATTAAACTGAGATAGGAAAGCCTTGTTAGCCTTATGTACTTTCTCTTCTTTCCATCCTGCTATATCGTTCGGCTGTATAGATGGAGCTCCTACATTACTTCCGTAAGGCAAAAGCTTGGCATAAAAGCCTCTCTCTTCAGAGTAGACAACTTGGTCGGGATATTTTCTTTTCTCTTTTTTCAAAACAAAAAAGGGAGGCATTTCTACCTCCCCTTAATAAATTTAGCTTCTTTTAAAACTCATATTTTAAAGTAGCATTCCATGTACGGCCAAATCCGAACCATACATAGTTGCGAGTATCAACTCCATTCCATGTTTCAGATAAATCTGTGGCATGAATGTTTGAATTAGACTCAGCAATGTAAGTAGTGTTAAGAGCATTATTGACATTGACTCTTAAAGATGCATCCTGACCAAACAAACTAAAGCGGCCGGTAATACCAGCATCTAATAGTCCATAAGATGGAAGCTTTAATGCTCCGGCGTTATCGGGCTCGGTAAAGTCTGAGTCGGTAATAGAGTAGTCGGCATATAAACCGTCTACGAATCTATATCCTAAATCAACACTTAAAGCTTTACCTAACTTGTAATCGGCAGCAGTGTAAGCAACTAATTGAGCTGCATCACCAACTTTGGCGTCTTTGGTATAAAGAGTTCCTGTACCAATCTCTTCTTGATTATCATCAAAGAGAGTAGCTTCGAAATCCTTAGTATATCTCCAGTCACCTACAGATAACATACCGCTTAATTTTAAGGCGTTAGTTGGTTGGTAATCACCTTCAATTTCTAAACCGTTATGTCTTACGTCTATGTCCTTGAACTGGGCAAAGCCATCAACACCTTGGGCGTTAGTTAAGCTACGAGATACAAATCTATTGCCCCAGGTAGTAGAGTAAACGTTTACGTTAAGTCTAACTTGAGGTCCTAGGAAACCATAACCGGCTTCAAAGGAAACGATTTGTTCGTTCTGCAAATCTTGATTCTTAATGTTGGCGTAATTAGGAAATACAGCATCGAAATTAGGCTGGCGAGAAATAACACCGGCGTTAAAGAATACGTTATTACGGCTGTCTAAATTTAAGTTAGCACCACCTTTAAGGTATCCACCGCCGACAGCTACTTTCTCAGATAAGGGATTAGTTGGTTGATCAAATAAATCTTCTCTTTGGAAGGTTTGATTAGATCCTCCTGCTTGTAGTACAGCTGTAAAGTTCTCATCTTTGTACTCAACCATAGAATTAAGGCCATACCAACCTACATATCCAATATTGTAGTAGTCAATCTTTGGTCCTCTAATTCCAGTATTCTGAAACGGAGAAGCATCAATAGTAGTCTCAATAATCTGACCAGCTGAGTTCTTATTACCTGTAGAGTAGTAGCCGTCAAGACCCATTAAGTTATTAAGAGCACGGTAATGGTATCCTTTGTAGTTACGTAAATCAACACCTAGAGAGGCTTTGAGATTATTGCTTTCAAATTCTAGATTTGAAATACCGCCTATCCAGTCATGAGAGTTCATAGAAGCTCTACGAATTAAAGAAGCTCTATTTACTCCATCGTCCTTATACCCATTAGAACCGATCATTAAACCATCAAACTTACTTATGGCTCCGGTATAAGGGCTAGTGTTAGCTTGGTTGTATGCAATAATGGCATTGTAGTCAATGAATCCATCTGCAGTTCTAGAACCACGTCCGTTTTCAACATAGTGCTCATACAAGTCCTTTCGGTAAGGAAGTATGTCTGTTTCAGCGTTGTAGTAATTTCTACCTCTAGGTCCTGTTCCTCCACCTCGACCGGCTGAACCGTAGAGAGAAGTTGCAAGTTTAAGAGACTCATTTATGTCCCAGTCCCAGTTAAAGGTAGCTAATGGCTTGTTGTAGAAGTTACGTCTCATTGAGAACTCTTCCCCATTTAGTATACCACCGTTAGAGTTCCATCTTTGGTCTATTCCATCTTCACCAAAGTACTGGAAGTCACGAATGGATACCCAAACGTCTCTTTGATGATGCCATTGACCGGCTCCAAGGATAGATAAATTCAAGGCATGTGCTGATCCTGCTGGCTCATATCCTACAGCTCCAAAGTATGTCCATCCTTCACCAGATGTATTGTAAACATATCCGTCGCCTGCCCATTTAGAGAGAAGGAAAGAAGATGCCCATCCGTTAGAATTAACGCCTGAGTTATATGTTACGGCAGTTTTTGTGTAACCGTCATTACCGACAGTTTGAGAAACAGATGCTCCTCTTTCACGTTCAGCCGCTCTTGTAAAGATAGATACAGTTCCACCAACGGAAGGTACGGCTAATCTGGAGGCACCAAGTCCTCTCTGGATTTGAATACCGGAAGCTACGTCGGTCAAACCTTGCCAGTTAGACCAGTAGACCCATCCGTTCTCCATATCGTTGACCGGTTGTCCGTTAATCAAGAAAGAAGTGTTACGCTGATCAAAACCTCTCAAAGAGATTCTTGAATCACCATATCCACCACCTTGCTTGGTAGCATATACGCCTGGGGTACGGTTCATTACTTCTGGGAATTCTTGGTTACCGACTTTTAAGCCAATCTCCATAGGAGAGATAGTAGAGACGGCTACAGGAGTCTCTCTAACTTTGGCAACGTCAATAACACCAGAGGTAACGATTACTTCTCCTAGCACTCCTGTTTGAGGAACTAAGAGAATAACCACACCATCCACGGCCGCTACTGTAAGTGTTTCATACCCTACAAAGGAAACTTGAAGGGAGTCACCAGCATCTGCAGAAATAGAAAAGGAACCATCAAAGCCGGTGCTAACTCCGGTAGTGGTTCCTTTAAGTACAACTGTAGCTGCTGCTAGGGGTTCGTTCGTTTCAGCATCAGATACCGTTCCGGTAACTTGTGCAAATGCTGTAAGTGATGTAAACATCATCACTAGAACAGTAAGTAGTTGTTTCATGGTTTGTGTTGTTTTTGTTTGTTTTTTAGGTTATAAAAAAATCGCTCTTGATGAGCACCTTTATTAAATAGGATATATATCTATGAGTTTGTTATATTATTTTCGTCAAGTGGTACTTTATAATTATAAGTTAATTTCATACCAATAAAATCGCCTATCATTCCTGTTATCAAATACGTACCTGCAAGCCAAAAATCGCCTTCAAAAATAGATTTGATACCAATAGCAGTTGAAATCATCCAAGAAAGCTTTACTACAAAGGAAGACCATACTACGGTAAGTGTATCTTCTCTGGCTATTGCTCTTGCGTTATAAGTTCTACTTGCTTGAAAGATAAGATTAGTTGTTATTAAAAGCAAGTACTCTGTAACCATTAAGTGGCATCTCCTTTTTCGTATTCTAATTCTAATATGTAGTATGCTTTCGCTGCTGCTTTTAAATCTTTATCGTGTTCGAATCTTCTCATAACCTGATCAAAGAACCTTTTAGATACTTCATAGTGGGAGGGAATAATGCAGCTTGCTTCAATCCTAGCAGCTTTTCTAATTATTTTGTAATCTTGGTTAGTCATTTATTTACCGGTAATAATTACCTGAATGTACCTAAATAAAAAAATACTTAAAGAAACAGGCCATAAAAGAGTGTGTAAGTTAGCTTCAAAACTGGATTCGTATCCGTTAATTTTCAGTTCAGATCTTATTACGTCTTCAAGAACTCTTGACCATGTTATACCAGCTAACAAGTAAATTAAAAAATAAATTATATAACTCATTTCTTTCCCCTCTTTTGTTTTACTTTAGGATGTATGATAAGTTCATCCGTAAATACTTGAGACTTAGTACCATACTTATCCTCTATTTCATAGCCTCCATCTCCCCATCCTTTAGTACCAGGTTCGAAATATTCTCTTACCGTCCATACTTCACTAGGACCGGCTCCGGCAGGCCATACTCTTACTCCTGACGAGTTGTCAGGTTTAAGTTTTCTATCTCTAGGATACTTAGTCCAAACTAAATAAGTTATACCAGAGCTTAGTTCTCTTTCTTCGGTCTGGTAGTCTTTTCTTCTTACGTGAGCTAATCGTAATGACATTACTTACTCATTTCTGTTAACAGTTCTCTTAACTCGGAGGTTAATTCCTCTCCTTCGTTAATTCTATCTAAAATAGAATCTACTATATCTTTTCTATTTACAAAACTTATTTCTATCATCCTATTACTCCATCAAAGTTATCTAGTTCTTGTTGCGTATATTTCGTATGACTGGCTACCTTAACCGTTTCTTGATATCCAGGCACATATTCAAATCCATCTGAGTGCTTTACTCTTATTCCTTCCACATATGTTCCGTCTCCGGTCTTTACCGGTACTCCGACTTCAACTACTATTTTAGGAAAGAGTTTACTTCTTTCTGGGTTGTTACCTTTACTGAAGTAGACGATATCACCTCTTGTAAAAGGATAAGTATAGTCTAGTCCTTCTACAACCTCAGCGTATGAGGTTCTGTTTCGATTACGAGCCGAAACTCTACTAAGAGTATCTTTTGAAATGTTGTACATATAACCTTTTTGTCTTAATCTTTATAATTAAATATAAGAAGACTCCTGCAAAGAGGCAACCGTTAAATAAGGCTAATACTATTCGCTTCAATTAAGTCTATGATGTTATTTGCTAATGCTAGAAAGTCATTTATGTCTCTACCCTTAGTAGTCTCGTAACAGGTACCGATTCTAATACCTGAACCTTGAGAGGGAGGTTTGCTATCATTAGGGACTGTATTGTAGTTAACTATAATTTTATTCTTCTCTAGCATATCAGCTACTCTCTTTCCGGTTAAGTTACGAGAAGTAAAATCAACTATGAACATATGACTTTCAGTATCACCGCCTACGATATCATATCCTCTAGCTCTAAACCGGGAAGTCATAGTACGGGCATTAACCATTACCCTGCTTGCATAATTCTTAAAGTCATCCGAAAGAGCCTCTCTGTATGCTTGAGCCTTAGCTGCAATTACGTGCATTAAGGGACCTCCTTGGGTGCCGGGAAAGATTGCTTTATTTACTTTTTGATAAATTTCGTAGTCATTAGTAAGAATCATTCCTCCTCTAGGTCCTCTCAAACTCTTATGAGTTGTTGAGGTACAAACATGAGCATGTTTAACCGGACTTGGGTAAGCATCTCCGGCTATAAGTCCACTGTAATGACTAAAGTCTGCTAAAAAGATAGCTCCAACTTTATCAGCTATTGCTCTAAATTCAGACCATTCTATAGTCTGAGCATAAGCACTGTAGCCGGCAATAATCATATTTGGTTTTACTACCTCGGCATACGCTGCTATCTTTCCATAGTCAAGTAAATTATCTTCACCAAGTGTGTAATTAAATACTGTGTAAAGTTTGCCTGATATGTTTACTTTGGTCCCGTGGGATAGGTGTCCACCTTCCGGAAGTCCTAAAGATAGAATTTTATCTCCCGGTTCAAGTAAAGCCTGCATTACGGCTAGATTAGCATTAGCACCAGAATGAGGTTGAACGTTAGCATATTCTGCTCCGAAGAGCTCTTTAGCTAAATCTTGTGCATAAATTTCTAACTCGTCATAGTACCTGCACCCTTGGTAGTAACGCTTACCAGGATACCCTTCTGCATATTTGTTAGTGAAAGGTGATCCTGTTAACGCCATTATCTCTCTTGAAGCTATATTCTCAGAAGCTATAAGATTAATCTCTTTGGATTGTCTTTTAATCTCTGAGTTAAGTAGGTCTTGTAATTTGTCGTCTATAGCCAATTTTTCTCTAAATGTAAGCATTAAATGTAAGTTCGTTCAAATTATACTACCTCGCAAGAGGCACCAATACAGGCCAGCTCTCCGGCTAAATCTGTATCGTCAGTCATTTCTATAACCTTAGTTAAGTCTATTCCTTTAAGAGATTCAAACATCTCTTCATAAACTTCTTTGGTAGTATCTTCAAAAGGTGCTTGTTGATAAGAGCCACCAAAGTAAGGAAGAACTGATAGCCCGTTGAAGGTATTTCTATTCTCCCACATCCATTCTCCTACCATCTCCCATTCGTCTTCTTTTACAGAGACTGTAGCTGAAACGTTATGAGTATTCTGTCCGTCAATGTGACCGGGATGTACCCATTCCGTATTCCACCTCTTTACTCTCTCTAAAAAGTCTATTACGCTTTCCGTTCTATAGATGGCACCCTCAGGAGCCTTTTGAGGTACTTGAATTACGGCTTGTTCGGTAGGTCTAAAGAATTCATCCTCTACTAGTTCTGGATGGTTTTGGGCTAGGTAAGTATAGATGGCTTCGTTCTTTCCTACTCTAATTCTTCTGATGTAGTAATCGTTATGCCATCCGTGAATACCAGAGCTTACTCCAAGTACTAAGGAAGATGTACCGGAAGGTTTTACTGTAGTAGTTCTGGCAGCAGCATTGATACCAAGTAGTCCGGCTACTCTTTTATTCTCTTCTTTTACTATTTCGGCTGCTTCAGTAAGATTTAAGTCAGCACATTTATTAGAAGCAATACCGGTCATACCTACTCCAATCAGAGCATCTTTTTCTGTAGTACGTCTCCAGACGTCTCTTAAGTAATGGAAGTCTGTATAGCCGGCTTGTAGGGTTCCAATAAAGGCTCCTACTCTAGCTCTTTCGTTTAAGTCTTCTTGGCTTTCTACTGTACTTGCATTTAACTCTGTAAGGTTACAGAACTGATAAGGACGTAAAGCTATTTCGGCACATGGATTGGTTCCCCAATCTTTGTCGTTAGAAAAGATAACACCAGGTTCACCGCTACCGCTTTTTTCTACTTTGTCCCAAACTTTAAGAAATTTATCTTTCGTAATTTTATGTCGAAGAACTAGAGCTGAATTATTAGCTCTACCTCTTTGAGGATTAGACTCCCACCAATTACCAAACTTGGACGTTAACATACTTTCGTCGTCAATAGAGAAAAGAGATATTAAAGCCGCTCTTCTAATACCGCCGGCTAGTACTGCATCAGCTATATGACAAACTATGTCATGAGCTTCCAATGAAGTTAATTTAGAACCAACTTTTTTAGATTCAAGAATACTTCTTACGTTATGAATACAATCTTTTAACGGCTGTGGTCCTGGAGCCTTTCCTCCTGAGGTAACAAGCAGAGCCCCTTTAGGTCTAATATCAGAGAAGTCAAAGATAGGTTGCGACTTTCCGTAAAAGTAAGAATGCATTAGAACTTTAATTGCATCAGCCCATCCTTCAATACTATCTCCAATCAAGAATCTTCTCTTACGATCAAGAGGTCCTCTTAAGATAGGAAGATCTTCTATGTGATGATTCTGTACTGAGTATCCTACTCCGGTACCGCCAAGTAGTAAGAACATAATCTCACCAAAAACGTCTGGGTGATCGATAGGAGCGTAAGCACAGTTATAAACTCTGTTAGGAGAAATCTGGATTGGCTTTCCGCCAAACTGTAAACTTCTCATTGATGGTAAAACCTTTTTATCGTAAACGTATTTGTATGCTTCCTCTATTTCGTCTTTTAGATCAGGATACGTTTCCTGATGCATCTCCTTGTTTCTTGTTACTGTTTCTTCCCAAGTCTCTCTCCTAAATTCGTTAGGTAAGTACTTGGCATATTTCATATAAGTTGTTATGTCGGAAAGGATTTGATTGCTAATCTCCATTAAAAAAAATAATATAGAATGTTTGGGTTTAAATTGGGGGACAATAAATAGAATATATATCTACAAAACTACTTGAGAAAGTCTAAAACAACCTTCTTTAATTCGTAAGCCTCTATTGCTAGGTTGGACTTATTATTATCTGAGAATATCTCAACGCATCTGTCTAATGAGTCAATCCAGTTTTCTTTTTCTAAAAAAACTTCATAAACATAATCTTGATTTTCGAAAAATATTTCAAACATTAACGCATCATCATTATTAGACCGCAAAGCTTCGTCAATGCTTTCATATAACGCTTCACATACACTAACAGGATTACTCTGTATATAGTCTTGGTACTCTTCAAAGGTATGGAAATTTACTTTCATATCAAAATAATATTTCAAGTTCTTCTCTATCTACTACACTTTTCAGCTTCGTAATATAAATAGGATCCTCGGCGTAGTTGTCTTCTAAATGCTCATAGAATTCATGCTCTTCTTTCTCTTGTACATAATAAGCAGAATAAAGGGCATAATCAATTAAACTTTCTCTCCAGTTCCGATAAACGGCATGACCTCTATGAGTTGCAATTGCCATTGTAGGTCTTCTCCAGGCCATCTTCATTCCAAATAAGTTATTATTTTCTAGAAATATTCTAGATTGGAAGTGTCCGGTTTCTACTTTTGCCTGAGCTAGAACTATATGTGGATGTTCGAACTTCATAAGTTTAATAGCTTCTATTAGAGCTTCTTCAGAGAAGGGCTCGTTACAAACTTGTACATGCTTTAGCTTTTCTTCAACTATAACTTCCGTTTTTACGAAAGCATTTAGTCCAAAAAAGAGCACAAAGAATCCTATAGTAATAGTAATGAGTAATGGTTTGATTGGCATACGGATGGGTTTAGTTTAAAATAAATCTAGAAACTTAGTATTGATTTTCTTTTCTCTAAGTTTATCATTTAGTTCGTGTTGCTTGACTAAGTCATCGGCAACTTTACGCTCCAAGGGCTTTCGCCTTTTACCTTTTAACTGTTTCTTTTTCTTTGCCATGGATATAAATAGTTACTGGTAGTCTACGAATTCTGATCCAGGATCGTCTTTCTCGTCTCCTAGACCTAAATCTTCTAGATGTTCCAGCTGCCATTCATCTAGTTCCCATTCAGTAGATTCAGTATGACGGCCGTCGTTATAATCTTCTAAACCTTCAATCTGCTTACCTGTGAGAACGTTTCCAACATATAAAAAATAGCAATTATAACACAGAAAATCAAGGTTTTCTAAAAGAAAGTTTTCTTTATTTCCATCCTTGAAATGTAAAATAAGAGGAGCTTTTAAATCTATAGCTCTCTTTTCTGTATGTCCGCATCTACTGCATTTTTCTTCTATGAGTCCTTCTTGTATAATTTTGTTCTTAAGCTTGAGAGGAGACCAAGAGTACGGAGCTACCTTACCTTCAAGTACATCTCTTACTTTAGGTTCGTTAGTCTTATAATCGAATATCTTAGGTATTCCTCTACCGGATTGATTCAGATGTAAGTCAAAGAGGGTCTTACCTGTCTCACTATCTGTGAAGGTCTTAGCATACTTTTTATAGTGTGGGTACGACACATGAAGATATCTGGCAGCAGCTTTATTGGATTTAGTCCTAGCCATTGCAGCCAGGATCTGTTCCTTGGTCAATATCTTCGGCTTACGAGCCATCAGTCTTCCGGCTGATCTATTGAAGTTATGTTAGAGTAGGTGATGTAAGAATCTTCTCCGGTATCATCATCAGTACTTTTAAGTAGTTCTAGGCCTTCCTCATTAAGTTCCAGCTCTTCTACCTTTTTAAGAGTTCTAGTAGAAGCTACGTCTACTATTTCTAATTCAGTTCCGATTTCTTCTCCGGTTCCGTAACTAACTATTCTTCCTACCTTCTTTCCTTCTTGGGAGCAGGCAACACATACCTTAGTATGCGGTAGGATTTCTAGCCTCATTGGGTGTATAGGTTCCCCACACCCTCGGCATTTAACTTCGATCATAACTATTATTTTGGTTTATCTTAAAAGTAAAATTCCATTCCATAATTCTTCTGGTGTTTCTGGGAGGATTATCTTACCGGTTTTGTCAACTGGTTGTTTGGCTTCCTCCGACATAGATACACCATAAATATATGAATGGATTAGATTAACTTGATTTTCGTTGTAGATGGTATATAAAAGATTTTCTATAACTTGAAAGAATAATGTTTCGTAAACTGAGAGGTCTATTCCGGCTTCGAAGAGCTCACCAGACTTTTCTTCTATTTCTTCTAGTATGTTTATTGATTCAATAAAAAGTTTCTTTTGTGGAGTTTCTTCTACCGGACCTGATATGTCGGCTTTAACCTCACTAAAGGCCTTCTTATTAACTGCTACAAGCAGATTAAATCTCTTCAGAGCCTCCGTCAATTTCTTCTCCATTCTCATCTCCTGCTAAAGCTTTTCTAATTATTTTATCTAAATATTCTATGTAAATAAAAAATCCGATAATAGTTTTATCTTTTAAGTTTCTATCTCTTTCAACATCAAGCCCGTAAGCTTCTAATCCTGCTGATAGTTTTTCACTTAAAGCAATTGCTATATCGTCTTGCTCTGTTCTAGTTAGGTTACCGAATGAGGTAGGAAGAAACTGAACTTTAATTCCTTTCTTATTTGGGTCTTCATTAACATCTACTTTAAGAACAAACTGCTGTCCTTTGAAGTTTATTTTAACGGCTTCGTTGAGAATGTTTTGAATCTCTTCGTTTATTATTTCTTTTAAACTTGGCATGCTAGTAAATTAATTTTATATAAATATCAAACTTTCTTGGTACTCTTCTAAAGAGTGTATCTCTATCTTTAAGTTACCTAATTCGAATGTTCCCAACTCCCTGTGTGCATCTATAATCTCAGAAAGTTTCTGGATGTATCCGAATGTTTCTTGGTCAAGGTCAGTACCGTCTAACTTAACTACTATGTCTGTATCGTATTCACTAAAGTGTGTCCGGACTCTATCCTTTAGGTTAATAAGAGTATTCTTTTGCTCTTCTGCTATATAACCTACAACTAAGGTAGGGTGTACCCAAATTTTACTAAACCAAGGTTCTAAATGATATAAAGAAGTGCTATTAGCGTTATTTAAAATTAAGCCAATATTAAACTTAGGAGGGATGATAGGCTTCATTAAACGGTCATGAAGTACAGGAGTTCCCCACTTCCGTATAAAGTTACGCATATTTTTAGTAGTAGTGTACTTCCATTCCTCTGAGTTTTTTCCTGCAGAACCTCCTGAGTGTTTATTAAATCTTGAACCTCTTGATGTAAAATGGTAGACTAATGCATCCCAGGGCTGGATGAACTTATAGCTGTTTAGTTGAAACCTATTGAATAGATCTGAGTCTTCTTTTGATTGAGGTGCAAAAAGTTCATCATGACCTCCTATAGCAAGAAAGTCTTCTTTGTACATACACCATGGAGCAAAGATACCTTCTGTTTGTCTATCTTCTTTTAATCCTTCGCTTATTTCATACCAAGAATCAAAATTAAACTCTTCAACTTCTATTCCTAAGTTTCGAATAATTTTCTCTGGACCTTCTGGATGGAGCGGAGGTTCAACTCTTGTAGCAGATACAACTGTTCTAGGTTTTAGATGTTTTAAAATATTCTTATCTAAGTCTTTACAAGCTACCATATCAGCATGAAAGGCCATTATAATATCTGTAGTAGCCATCTCTATACCTTTATCAAACATGCCTACTATTCCTATTCTACCGTTGTCAGGATCATTACGGAAGCAGGTTAATTCCGGATCTATTGACATAGTACCTTTCAGCCAACTCCAGGTATCGTCTGTAGATGCATCATCTAGTACTAGGACTTGATGTACTGTATCTAGGTTACGGATTGATTCGTAAGCTAGTTGTAGAAACTCTAGATTGTTTCTTGACGGTATTACAAACGTTATCTTACTTGAATTCATTTTTTAGGTAGTCCTCAATATTAATAGCAGCTTCCCAACCTAGCACTTCTTTAGCTGTTGTATCTGTATTCAAAGTTATTCTTGCTTCTCCAGGACGAGCAGGAATATAAGTAGGTTCTAAACCAATAATTTCTATAAGTTCGTTAATAGAAAAGTTCTTACCTCTTCCTAACTCAAATTCGTACCCCCATGCATGTTTCTTTTGCATAAGGTAAAGTGCTTCTATGATATCATCGATATGCGTAAAATCTCTTCTTTGTTCGCCGTCACCGGTAATTAATAGAGGTTCCTTATTTTTAAAAGCTTTTAGCCATATGCCTATTACTGTAGAGTAACCTCCCCCTAGTATCTGATAAGGTCCGTAAACGTTATAAAATCTTGCTATAGAAGCTTTTAAATTATAATGTTCTTGATATAGCTTTATAATATCTTCTCCAACGTCTTTCGAGAAAGTATAAGGGTTTTTAAATCGTCCGCTATGCTTGGAAGAGGAACCAGCGTATACTAATGGTATTCCATTCTTAGCACAATACTCGGCTATATTTTGAGTACCAACTGCATTGACAGTAAAATAGTCTTTAGGAAGTTTAAATGAAGGTTGTATACGAGCTATAGCTGCCATGTGGTAGACTGCACTAAAATCTCCCCAGGCTGAGTAGTCGTGTATGTTCCGTATATCCATATCGACATACTGGCATCCTTCTATATGGTTTTCTTTTAATCCGGTGTTGTAATTGTCGATGCTAACTACTTCATAACCTTCTTTTAGTAATCTTATTATAAGATTAGTACCTACGAATCCGGCTCCACCTGTTACTAATGCTTTCATATAATTTTACTTAGTACTTCTTTCCACTTGTATTTGTAAACTTCTTCTTTGAAATATTTAATATAGTACTTTTTTGCATTAAAAGCTACTTCCTTATAAAATTCTTTATCCTGAACGAGATTAGTCATTATCTTCTTAGCTGAGGGTAAGTCGTCACAGTGTACTGAGGTGTCAGGAAAACATAATTTTTGAGTATTAGCTTCTCTATTACCTATACAGGGGATACCTAAATAGGCGCAATTTAAATTAAAAGTACCTCCAATAGTATTAGGGTTAAGGTGCACTGCATACTTAACTTTATTGAGTTCCTGCATCCAATCCCTCCAACTTAAGTAAGGAAGATGATTTATTTCTTCCAAAGCTAATTCTAATTTTTCCATTCGACCCATTTGAGGTGCAAAAATTTGTTCGCCAGACAGCTGTGCTACGATTAAAGAATTAAAACCGCCGTACCACCTAACCAGATTACCACCTATTATAGTTCCTTTACGTTCCATAGTGTTAAGGTTTGTTATACTATCCTCTATCATTAAAGTAGGATTTATAAACGTAGGTTTCTCTAAGAGTCCTTCATAATATCTCTTATCAATATCATTGTGAGCTAAGACGAAATCAGCGTTAAGCATCACTGAATAGAACCATAGTAATTCATTAAGAGGAAGACTTTGAAAGTACCAGGAGGGTCCTTCCTGCATAAAAGCGTATTTGTTGCAAACTCTTTTTAAATGAGAAACTACATCTATAGTAAGAAAAGGTTGAACTTTTTTAGGTATAATAACTATACCTACATCAACGCTATTAGAAGGGAGCTGGGAGAGTTTATGTAATGTACTATGACTGGCGTTCTGAGCGGCAAACCAAGCAAATTCTGTTCTCATGTTTTCATAATTTCTGTTCACTTTCCCCTCTAGGGGTAGTTCTGAAAACCATTTTACTTCCATACATCCTCCCAAGTGTAGCTTTTAAAGTTTGGATTAAATATATTATAGCAATTTTCTTCGCATAATTTGTTTGCTACTTCGTACCACTCGTGAGTTCTTCTCAATAAACCGGTATTAGTTTTATCGATGTTTTTTTCTCCTTTGATGTAGTTACGGCTGCGGATTAGTTATAAGTTCTGAAGTAGT